>ERZ1106915.75-NODE-75-length-147087-cov-18.661087_pt1 | contig 147087 bp, 107 predicted proteins | sample MGYA00403653_ERZ1106915 | MGnify/ENA primary metagenome ERZ1106915 (study PRJEB35170, sample SAMEA104062404) | human gut metagenome | biome: human gut; feature: human-associated habitat; material: faeces | place: Denmark | collected 2012-06-06 ...
GCAACACATTAATTTCCACAAAGCAGCATATTTTCAACAACCAGATTTCCCCCATGTGTGCCGGGACGGCACGGTTGGCGAATTTCGGGAATTTTACGAGTAAGCGACAGGCGGGAATGCACTGTCTGAGCCCTTTAGGGCGAGTTTGCGTTCCCGCCTGTCAATAGGCGACGGAGTAAAATCCCGAAATTCGTCATTGTCTGTCCCGGCACACATGGGGGAAATCGTCCGTTTTGATTAACTAAACCCGGCTTTTGTTTCCGTTCTTCCAGGACAATTTCCATCAGCAGTTCAAAGGCCTGCTTCCAACAGTCATTATTCTCGCCAAAACCAATCATATTGTTGTAGCATTCTTCTGTCAGCAGCTGAAATTTTTTCCATTTTTTATTTTTCATAGCATTCTGTCCCCTTTGTAATCGTCTATTATTTCCCGCAACATTTCTTATACTTCTTTCCAGAGCCGCAAGGGCAAGGATCATTTCTTCCTATTTTGGGACTTTCACGGATGAATGGAACCTGAGGTTTTGCGTTTATCCAAGGGAACATATTCTTCTCGTCAAACTCGTCATCATATTCCTCATCGAATACGTCATATCGTCCCTGTAATCGATTTCTTAGTTTATCTGCCGCGGTTCTTCCAGCACTTGAACTGTTTCCCAATTCTTTCAGCAAAGCTTCTGCTTCTGCCTCTTTTCCAAATGTAATACATGCATCGCAAAGCAAATATATGAATTCTTCTGAGCATACATTTTCCTGTTTTTTAAAGTTGAAAAGCTTTTGTATCTCATGGGATTCTCCAAATTCACAGGCATTATACATCCATTCCTGAACACTTTTTGGGAATTCATACATGTGCAGTTTTTAGAGGTATGTTTATCTGATAACGCAGCTTTGAAAACAAAATATCAATCCATTCCGTTCTATTTGCCAGGTTTTCTGAAAATAAACGAATATCTTCTATGGAAAATGAAGCATACTCCATATCCGCGGCATATTTTTCCTGCATGGCAATCACTTTCTGCGAATCGATATCCTCAATAAAAGCAAAGCATCTTCCATCATCCGTATAAGCAGTTTTAAAAATACAGTTAAAGCTGCCATACCAGTAAATATATCTGTAAAACTCTGTTTTGTCCTGATTTTTGTCATACAATGTACAGTAAATTTTGTATGCGCTTTCCAGTTCCAGCATACCGTATACACGTAACATTGCCTCCATATTCTCAGAGAATTTCTTAATTCCACGATAGACATCTTTTTGCATTTTAGAGGTTATTTTTTTGAACAGCGGTTTAAAATCCAGAGAAAAGCTTAATTCTCCTGCATCTGCTTTTTCCTGAAAATCACACAATCCAACCGATAAAGCTGTCCTAACAGCGCTCTCTTGCCAGCCACCTTTCCCTATTTCCCCACATGGAAAGTCTGATAATTCACATAAAGCATCGTAGTCTTCCTGGGTAAAAACATAAAGCAGATATTCCGGGTGCAGCTGAAGCATTTCACCTATCGCATCTGTTTTATCATCTTTAGAATCGGACACTTTCACAGGGATCTGCAGATACTTGCAGTAATCTGATGTTTCCTGGCTGTCTAAATCCTGAAGAAGTTCTCTTTGTGTATATTTGGGCTCTGCAAGTTCCAGCTTTTCCCTTTGGGGATCCATACAAAAGCTCTTCCAGGCATTGACTTTTTTCGCCATTAATGAGGCTTTCTTTTGAAGCGCCATGTTCGCCTCTTCTCTTATCATTTTCCGGAATTTCTCATAAATTTCTCTTAATCGTTCTTCCTCACTAACTGGTAATTTTGGTTCTTCCAGATCACGAATGGATATGGGGCTCAGATTTTCCAGTCTTGTTTTCGTCTCGTCTGGATCAAATGCACTGCGCGAGGACTCATCTGCAAAATAAATGCCGCCGGTATCCTCTATGAAATTATCCCCTTTATATTTCATAAGAACCACATCGCGTTCCTGATAAGTCTCGTCGATTTTCTCAATCATGATTTTGTGGCGCCAATCATCACCAAAATCATAGGTATAGCGAACCCATTTGTATTTTCTGAAGAAAGGATCCACCAATGTTTCCTTTTCTTTGTAACCTCCATAATTCCAGAAGTTATCCTCTCCAGTGTCCTGCTCAATCAAAATCCGGAACCAGAACACGCCGCCACACAGGCGGGTGGGTATCTTCCATTACAATTTTCAGAATATATCCTGCCATTGTTGTTCTCCTTTGTATTTTTCAGAAAAATATAAGTTTTACTTGGACATTATTATAGCAAATCATCAATCCAAATACTATATGGATATCAAAGTTATTCTTGCAAAAACAACACTATCGTCATATTTTTATATAGAATAAATTCCCAAAATCTGCTATGATAAAAGACATTGAACATACAAATTTATTTAAACGACAGAGGTGTTAGAAATGAGCTGGTATAACGAATCAATTTTTTATCACATTTATCCATTAGGTTTAACAGGTGCACCAAAGCAGAATGAATATGGAGAGCCAGTCCACAGGCTGAATACGCTCCTTCCCTGGATCGACCACATTAAGGAAATCGGATGCACCGCTTTATATATAGGTCCTTTATTTGAAAGTGTGGGACATGGTTACGAGACAACAGATTATAAGAAACTGGACTCCCGTCTGGGTGACAATGAGGATCTGAAGAATTTCGTAGCAGCATGTCATGAAAAAGGAATCAAAGTTATCTTCGACGGTGTATTTAACCACACCGGACGTAACTTTTTCGCATTTAAGGACATTCAGGAAAAACGCCAGAACTCACCTTATGTAAACTGGTACTGCAACGTGAATTTCTCCGGAAATACCGAGTATAACGATGGATTTTCCTATGAGAACTGGGGCGGATACAACCTTCTGGTAAAATTAAACCAGCGCAATCCGGAGGTACAGAATTATATCTGCGATGTGATCCGTTTCTGGGTTTCTGAGTTTGATGTGGATGGAATTCGTCTCGATGCTGCTGATGTTCTGGATTTTGATTTCATGAAACAGCTTCGCCGCACTGCTGAAGAAGTGAAACCGGATTTCTGGCTGATGGGCGAGGTAATCCACGGCGATTACAGCCGCTGGGTAAATGGAAGCACCCTGCACAGCGTTACCAACTATGCCCTGCACAAGGCACTTTACAGCGGCCACAACGACCACAACTATTTCGAGATCGCACATACTGTGAAATATCTGCAGAACATGGGCGACCTGGATCTTTACAATTTCGTGGACAACCATGATGTGGAGCGTATTTACACCAAGCTTTCCAACAAAGCGCATTTTGCTCCGGTTCACGTACTGCTCTATACGCTTCCAGGCGTTCCAAGCATTTACTATGGTTCTGAATTTGGAATCGAAGGCCGCAAGGAAAGAACCTCCGATGACAGCTTAAGGCCTGCTTTGAATCTTGCGGACTACGCAGATGCCACTGAGAAAAATCCTTGCACCGCGCTTATTGCCGCTCTTGGAAAGGTTCGCCAGAATACGCCGGCACTTAACTATGGAAGCTACGCAGAACTGATGCTGACCAACCGCCAGTATGCTTTCGCCCGTGACCTTGATGGAGTTCGCGTGATCGTAACTGTAAACAACGATGATAATGCCGCTTCCATGAATTTGCCAGCTGGAAATGCTGCTGAATATGTAGGCACACTTACCGGGGAAAAGGTTTCCGTGGAAAATGGCCGCATTAATGTAACCGTTGCTGGAAACAGCGGAAATATCTGGGTTCCGGCCGGGGACATGCCGGAGTATAAGCCAGTTGACATGGCTGCGAAAAAACCAGAGACATCTTCCGAGAACAGTTCAGCGAATACAGCAAAAACAGAAGCCGCTTCTACAACTGAAGCAAAGGCTTCCAACTATAAATCAGATGCTGAGCCAGCTGCCTCTGAATCCGCTGTAAATCCCGCAGCTTCAGAAGTCGCAGCTTCCAACGATGTTTCTGCAGACAAAGAAGCCGCTGCCGACAATGAAGCTACTTCCCAGGCAGCTTCCGAGAAATCCGAAGTAACCGTAGACTGGACCAAGTCACTGGAAGACATGACTGTGGAAGAACTCCAGGCTGGCATCCTTGCCAAAATGGCAAACAACGGCCCGGTAACCGACCAGATGAAGAAAACCGTTTACGACAACATCTGGCATGATTCCTTGGTAAACTGGCTCAAGAGCTTCCGTTAATGAACGTACCGCGCATAAATACGGCGAATGACTTCATGTAAGATCTGCTGCTGTCAATCCGCACCGCAGCATTTTATTCCATAAGCATGTATTTCATTCCCTGAAAATCAAAAACTGCTTTTTCTCATGCTATACTTACTCCAACATAACATTTAACTGATAAAGGAGTATGAGCCTATGAAGAAAAAGCAGTTTTTTAATACATTTGCAGCGGGAATTTTTGCAGCAGCGATATTGGCAGGCGGACTTGTTTCCAGCACGGTTCTGGTAAGCGCAAACGAAGAATCGACCACTGAAGCCCCAGAAAATTCTGACACCGCACAAGACAACAATGCCAGCCAGCTTCAGACCCTTCTGGAAAACGAAGGCTTCTATGTTCAGCAAGGTTCCTTCTATGAACTGGACACATTAAAGGAGGCTTCCGCTGGCCGTCTTCTCAGCTGTTTCGGCAATAATGCAGGTTCCTCCTACACGGTCTTCAATCTTCCTGCCGCCCCGGAACAGGACAATGCCAAGGGAAATCCAGACTACAACTGGCCGGACGAGACAGCCACTCTCTATGATGATCCAAATGTAGAAAATGCTCCGGCGAATCCATATTTTGCCCCGGGCGGCTGGCAGTATAAGCTTGGGCAGGACGAAGCTATCGTTCTGATCACGCAGCTTCCCCCCGAATGCAAGTACTATTCCTTCATCAATTACGTAATGTTCACCCAGCAAAAAGAGGGAAAGGATTACACCAACGAAAAGGCATTTTTCAGCGCAGGAAATGAGGAAACCGGTCTGTATCACCCTATTTTCGGTTCCATCGGGGACTCTGTAAATATGGTAAATATCAAGCATGATGGAGACAGCGCATACGGTTCTCAGGCGGTTATTGTAATCAGCGCCAACCAGACTGTAACCGAAAAAGTAACTGCACAGCTGACTGCTGCCGGCTACGATGAAAGCATGATCAATGTGATGCCGATTCCCGCAGACACCTATAATATGGGTCTGCAAAAAGGAGCCGACACCTTTAGTTTCCTCGGCCGCATTTCCCAGCCAACAGATCAGGACGCCTATGACAGCTACACAGAAAGTCTTTCTGCAAACTCCGTTGTTTACCGTGTTTCCCCGCAAAAAGAGCTGGATGCAGATCCTTACGAAAACGCAGTTCTCACAGCCCGCGGAACTGGCGAACATGAAATTTCCAAATTGAAAAATGGCAGCCAGCATCTGGATGAAATTCGGGAAGCAATCATCTCCCAGTACGCAAATGAGTATGATTATGAAGAGCTCAGCACAGATATTGCGGTTCCGGAGGGACTTACCGCTTACCTGAATGACCGCAATGCACAGGGTGACAACCGGGATACCGCCTATGTGATGACAAAAGATTTTACCTTAAATTCCGATGAGGATTTCGTTGTTGTTTACGGAGTCAATCACACTCAGACCGGAAAGGCCTTATACTCCAACGCGGTTCTCTATGCCCGCCCTATGCTCAACGGCGTATGCAGCGTGTACGATTCCCTTTTCCCAGGCAGCGCGGCTTCCTATCTTGAGGAAGACTGCGACAATGCAGACGATTATTATGTGTACAAAATGGCCCGTACCCAGATGGATGATTACACCGCCATCATCGAACATTCTACCGGAAATGAGAAGGGAAAATTCTATGGTGTAGACAATGGTGATACCCTTCTTCTGGCCTTCCGGGCATATATGGATGAGAACAACGTAGGGGCTTCCTATTATGAAATCGTGTATGACCGGGCAATTGTGTTCCATAAAAAGTAATAAATTCGCTGCCAATAGTTCTGTTAGCATTATCATATAAAAATATGCCAGAGAAAAAGCACTCTGCATCTATATGCAAATGCTTTTATCTCTGGCATTTATGATTGTCTTTTTATCGAAATCCTTTCAGATATTCCTTCTGTTCCGGTGTGATCCGGTAGCTTTCCACGGCCTTCTGAACGGTCTTTCTGTGTACCCAGTCTGATAATTTATGCTGTTCAATATAGGGAACCGTGGCATCCCACTGCTTGGCAAGGGCGGTGGCAAAATACCAGGCAATCATCATATTTACATAATACTCCTGGGATTGAACCGCTGCCGCCATTTCAAGATATTCCGAGGAAAAATCTTCGTCCAGGAAAAGGCGCATCAGCATACCAATTCCATAACGAATGACATAGGTTTCTCCTGAAGAAATCCATCTCTTTGCTTCCTCCAGCACCTGATCTTTATGCCTGGCAAAGCACTTCGGTGCCGGGTAATCACAGGTTGCCCAGTTGTCAATACAGGGAAGAAATCTCTGAATCTCTTCCATACATTTCTCATAGTCCTTTATCCCCGTGATCAGCATCATGTGAAGATTATTTTCTTCATAATATCGGTGAGGAAGCTGCCGCAAAAACGCCTCTGCCTCCGAAGTCCCGGCGAATTCCTTTGCAAATTTCCGAAGGACTGGCGTACGGATTCCAATGACCGTTTCCTTGTCTGTTTCGGGCATTAATTTGCTGTGAAAATCACGGTATTTCAAATCCTGCAATTCAAATAACTGCTTCTGCAGTTTGGTCAACTCAGCCATATTTTTCTATTCTTCCATTTCTTTACTCCGCTTTCTCCGCTGCCTCCAGGCTTGCCATCAGCAGCTCGTAGAAATCATCTTCCCCTTCCAGCTTCGGAGAATTCTCCCCTCCGCCGTTGGTACTGCGGCGCATGGTGGCGTAGAAATCCTCTCCTGCAGACACCAGATCCATCTCATACAATTCATAGCCAAGACTTCTGCACAGCCTGCAGAAAACAGTGAGAGGATCCTTCTCCAAACGGGTTGCCAGAAGCTTTTTGCGAAGTTCTCCATCTTTCAGTGCATCGCCCTGCAGACGGTCCAGAATTTCCAGTGTAGTCATATGCGGTACCTCCTCTGCGTTATTTTCATCTATTTTAACGCGCAATCTGTCACTGTGCAACTGTGAATTGTGAATGTTTTTTTTACACCGCGTTATGGTATTCCTCCACATAACTCCGCTTCTGATCTGTCATAACCAGCATGATCTCATCCATAGCCGGACCGATATACTGAATCTTATCCGGCGGAGCCGCGATGATCAGCTGCAATGGCAGGCGGCGAAGGAATTCCAGTACGCCGCCAATTCTCTCATCATCCATGTTGTTGAACGCCTCATCAAACAGCACCAGTCCAGCCGCCTCTCCTCCAATATTGTTGCTGTAAAGCTGTACGAAAGAAGCTGCCACGGTCACATAGAACGGGGTCTGTGTCTCACCGCCGCTCTTTTCCTCGCATACCTTGGAATAGTAAGAATAGGTGCCGTCATCATGTATGATCTTAATATCATAATCCATATAAGTACGGTAATCCGTAAACTCCTCCAGAGTCTGCGTGCTGTTTTCACCGCCTACAGAAAGCCGTTCAAACAGCTCCTCAATCACATCCTTATGAGCCTCATGGAACATTCCGGAAAACAGGGATTCCCCTTGAATTACATTGAAATCGTCCATGATCATTTCATAATAGCTGCGGTATTTCTTGCTTGGCATAAACTGGAATTCATAGCGCTCACTGCTGAAGTCAATCCCCTTTAAAGCCTTGTTCAGCTCCTTAAATTCCCCTTGCGCCAGCTTCATATTCTCCTGAAGCTTTGCAAGAAACTGCTCCTGGAACTCTGTTTCCGCAGCATGTCGGGCAGACTGTACTTTCTCCTCATAATCCAAAAGCTCGGAATTTTTCAGTCTGTCATATACAGCTTGAAACTCAGAAAAACCTTCCAGGCTGGCAGCTGCACCGAAATCATGCTCTGTCTTGTATTCCACCATGGCATTTATCATCTGGTCTTTGATTTTTTCCCACCTGTCACTGTTGTTTCTTCGTTTGCCAAGATACTCATTCTGGAACTGCTCCACCGGACGTTTTCCAAGCGCTTCCTCGTACTCCTGATTCCAGGAATTTAAGACATCCCCAGCTGCCTCTCCCAGGGAAAGGACCTTCCCCTTCTCTGTCATCTCGTTCTCCAGAAAGGCCTGTTTTCTGGTAATCAGATCCTGAATTCTAGTTCGTATTCCGCCGATTTTCTCCGTATCAGAATTCACAGAAGCATCCAGCCCACGCAGCACTTTTTCCAGTTCTTCCAGCTGAATCTGCTTCTCAATCAATGTAGAATTTTTCTTCAGCTTCTGGATGTTTTCCTGGCATTTGGCAATGGCCCTGTCCACGGTTCCAAGAGTATGAAGCACATCCAGGCGGTACTTGATATCCACATCACTGTCTGTGGAAAGAAGTCCCAGAATTTCATTCATCCCGGCCAGTTGCTTCTCCTGATTTTCCAGAAGCTCATTCATCTTCTGGTACTCCTCCTCTGCCTGAACCAGCTGAACGGTAAAGGCATTTTTGCCGATAAACGGCACCCGGAATACCTCTGGCTTGATGGCGCTTGCCACCCGGTTCTGGTAGCGCATACAGCCTTTTGTAATGGAAATGGGGTATTTTTTCAGGTCCTCGTAACGCTCGCACATCTGCACTTTTCCCAGGATCATGTTGCTGTACTGGCGGGCATATTGATTCTGGGAAGTTACAACGGAAGCCAAAGTTCCTGCAGGAGCAGTATCATAATTTTCCAAATCTCTGGTATTGATCAGACCCACGCCGTAGACCTTTTTCTCCTTGCGAAGGCGGTCATAGATTCCAAGTGCAATGTCGAAATTCTCCGGCTCCACAAGCACATAAAAACGCTGTGTATTCAGATATCCTTCTACTGCATTTCGCCATTCTTCATCCTGGATTTCCAGCATTTCGCAGAGAACTCCCGGCTGGATTTCCCGTCCCAGGCTGGCAAATTCCTCCTGTATAGTTTCTGTAAGGAGTTCTACTCCTGATGGATAGGTAAGCTTTTTACGCTTCAGTTTGCTGATCTTTTTGTTCAGCTTTTCCCGTTCTGCGTGATTCTGTTTCAGCTGGATCTGCAGCTTGGCAAGCTCTCCCTGAAGTCCTGCAAAATACTTCTGCTTGCAGTGGATCACATCGTCTGTCAGGCTTTTCAGTGCTGCTACATTGGCCTCAGAATCCAGTTTCTGCAGCTGTGTGCGATATTCCCGGACGCAGGATATCAGTTTCTGGGAATCACCGCCTGCATCCTTAACGCCCATGAGAAGCCGCTCGCTGTCTTTCGCCGCCTTTGCAACACTTTTCTTCAGTTCCGATTCATCCTGCAGTGCATTTCTACGCTTTTCCAGCTGTCTTTCCAGCTCTTTTTTCTCTTCCTCAAGAGCTACAAATTCCTGATTATGACGCAGTTCTACCCGCAGATTGGTGGCAATTTCCTGCTTCTCGGCACGTTCCTTCTGCAGCATTTCCAGCTGGACTTTGGCCTGTTCCAGACGGACTTCCTCGTTCTTTTTGGCTGCATCTATGCTTCTTATTTTGCCTTCCACAAGGTCCAGGTCACTGCGTTTCAGGAAATATTCATACATCTGATCCCGTTCCATCCGCTCCTGCAGGCGCTGATTCAGTTCCTGAATCTTTTCCAGCTTTTTCATCCGTTTTTTCACGTTATCCAGGGTGCGTTCCATATCCTGATAAGTGCGCACATTTTCCCGGAGAACCTCAATATTGACTTCTTTTTCATCCAGCACATAGGAGTAAACAAAGTCCTTGATATCATCAATAGGCTTAAATGCAAGAGCTTTCGGAATCAGACGGAAGAACTTGTCTTCGATTCTTCCAAGCCTTGCTGTGACCATTTTTCGCGCTTCCACATTGGTCTTGCACCACTGGCGGATGTCAATGTTGGAGCCTCGGAATTCTGCAATGGATTTCACCTGATTTCCGTAAAGAAACAGGTCATCGGAAAGTCTGGTGTTCTCCATCAGATAACGGACGGTCGTTTCCTGCCCCTCAGAAGCAGAGTCTACCACCGCGCCGATAATGAAATACTTATCCTTGCTTTCCTCATAAAATTCCAGCGCAACATGGGCACTGATCTCCCCGGTGCGCTCATAAGGCTGATTCTCTTTTCCGGTTTTGCAGCGGATATAGCCGGTCAGCTTTCGCTTGCCGTTTTCGTGGGCGGCCTTGTTGAAATATCCGGTGGAACAGATGATCACGAACTGGATTGCATCCAGAAGAGTGGATTTTCCAGCGCCGTTTTCACCGGACAAAAGAGTGGAATCTCCAAAATCTATGGTACAGTTGTTGAACCTGTGCCAGTTAATCAGCTTCATCCTCGTCAGTTTCTTCATTGCTTATGTTCTTTCCCTTTCTGTATGTTTCCAGCTTCTCAAATGCAGCTTTAATGTCTTCCACGCGTACAGCCATCAGGATGGAATCATAGATCAGAACCCTTGATTCCTCATCCCCCAGGTCCCGGTCCAGAAGTTCTACGATCTGGTATCTGCGGAACAGGCTCAACGCATTTCGCATGGTTGTTTTGTCGATTATTTTGTCACGGATATTTAAGCTGAGGAAGCGGTCCTGAATGTCCCCAAGGGTGACGATCACCTCTTCCACTGCCGAAAGCTGCCGTTTCTTTTCATCGTAAAGGATCCGAAGAATCAAAAGCACAATGGAATCGTAAAGCTTCAGATTCATGCGGTTGATTCCCCGGGGGCTGGTCAGCTGAACCACGCCATATTCCTCGTTGATCTCCAGGCGGTAGCCCAGTACCCCTAAGTATTCCTTAAATTCCTTGCGGTATTTCAGCACGAAATAATAGTCCGGTCTGGTATTCTGGTTTCCTTTGCACAAAAAGCAGGTTCCCAGAAGACGGTTGCAGACTCTGCCGAAATTATCCTTCTCTTTTTGAAGCATTCCCTCCAGATATTCCATTCTCTCTCCTCCGTATCCGAAAATCTTTGAAACGGTAGCCGTTCACTTCCCGTTCTTCCATTGTCTCAATTGTATATCCCATATTTTTCCGCTGTCCGTAAAGCCTGGTGTAGATCAGCTTAATAAAATCATCTTCATTGGCAAGGGGCAGCTGGCTGGCGTTCATCTCATCCACATTTCCAAGCTGCTGATCCACATAGTCCTGGATTTTTTCCACGCTGACCACCTTCTGGATCTTCTCAGCCATCCTCCGCATTTTTTCCCGGCGCAGTTCTTCGTCCGGCTCTTTCTCATCCAGGCTTGCAGGAGTAAATTCCCGCTTGCCTTCCACTGCAAGATACAGGGAACTTTGTTCCAGGATGGAGCACTGGTAGATCTGCACCAGGTCATCCAGGAAATCAATGCGGTAGATGCCGCCTAGGTCCATGTTCTCCCGGTTGATCTCTTCGTTGATTCCCATAAGGATCTCTTTTAGCTGACCTCGCACATCCTCGTTTCCTGCAAGAAGAAACTTGGCGCGCCCTATGGCAGCTCTCTGGTACTGGGTGTTTTTCTGATTGATCTCCTGGAGAATATCGTCCATGCCGCGGAAAGCTTCTATAATCTCATGTAGATAGCGGTAAATCAGCTCCCTTCCCTCTTCCACAGAAACTTCCCGAATAGATGCGATTTCCCTTGCCGCCTCTTCCAGAAACGCCTCCTCATGGCTTTTCTCTTCCAGTCGGGAGATGATCTCCGGCCGGAATTTGGACACGTTGTCAGAAGTAAGAAGGCGGTGGTAGGCCTTATCTACAATGTTGGTAATATAATCATTAAACAGGGCATCCATAATCTCTGCCACTGTGCTGTGTTTGGTCAGTTCGTCAATGTAATGCTTGATGTTGGAATTCAGATTCTTCAGGCCGGTGATCAGAAGATCCGTGTTTTCCCAGATCTGCATCAGCACGATTCCCGGCTTGTCCATGGTTCCAGTCACAAGGCTGTATATGGTATAAATATAGCCCTGGTACTCGATCTGTTTGCCGTCTGCAATGTCCAGCAGCGTCTTAATCACCTTCACTGCATACTCTTTGAAATTCACTCTCTGCACATAGCTTTTGTCTGTCTCCACTTCGATCCAGCCGTAATATTCCAGACGGCGCAGGATTCCGTTGGCGCGGCTCCGGCTGTCATATGCCTGGAATTCCTCTTCCACCAGCTGGGCTGCGTTTTCCTGGTTAAAATAAAATTCCAGTTCATCTGCCAGCACCTCTCTTTCCACTCCAAAGGAAAGCTGATGTTCCATGATGGAAAAAAGCCGGCTGATACATTCCCAGTATACAATTCGGTTGGGTGAGGACAATGGGACGAAAAAATTTCCCGGAATTACATGAAACATAGAATATGTCCTTTCTCTAAAAGTTAAAATGAGGGGCAAATTCCTTTGCCCCTCGAATCTTGTTCTATTTTAGCATATTCTGTTTTATTGCGCAAGCCGCAGCAGTCCCAGAATCAGCAGATGTGCCGGGTAAAAAATGTAGAAAAACCATTTGGAAAAGGTTCTGTGCTTTTTCCCCTGCTGTCCGTTGTACAGATAAATAATGCAGACTGCGGAAAGGAAAATTCCAGCCACAGCGCCAAGAGAACGCAAGATACTCATTCCCGGCGACATGGTCTCTATGTTTTCTGCCAGATTGACCAGCCCGAAAAGCAGCATGGCGTTTCCAAACACCTTCCACAGCTTCTTTCGCCGCTGCGCAGTGAAATCCTCTGCTATTTTGCCTTGTGCATCCGTCAGTCCGCAGGTGGCAAACCACAGCGTAAACAAAGGAGCCAGCAGTGCCCAGTCGCTATATATGGAAAGGACCACAAGCACGATTATGCAGGCATTCCGCCTCCAGTCTGCCTGGACCTTTTCCCGGACCACAAGGATCAGAAAGCACAGGAAAAGGGTAAACATCATATTCATATTTACGAAGCTGATGGTTCCCTCCTCTGTAAATGCCAGGCAGAAGGGGATTTCGGAAATCGCCGCAAACAGAAGCAGACGCTTTCCATATTTCTCTTTGGACCTGGTGTAGCCATAGCCCTCCACCAGGAAGCAGCACATAGTAATGGCTGTGAAATATCCCACATCTACAAAAATCTCAAACAGAAGGGTTCCCGGCTCTAAGAAAATATTTGCGATATGATTCAGCAGCATGGTAAACATGGCGATGTATTTTATTTCGTCTCGATTCATCTTCGTCCTCTCCCGCCTTCCCGACAACTTACGTGCGCATCATATCCTGCCTGCACAATGGAATCACACATGGAAAATCCGCAGCAGCATATCCGCCATACCAACAGAATATCCCACAGACGCAAACATTCCCTGGCACGCTCCATCCGTCACAACCATCAGCGGCAGCTTTTCAGAATCCACGTACATGCGGCGCGCTGTCATCTCTTTATCTTTGCCGAAGTCATGGAAAAATACCTGAATCTTTGGCAGCATCTCCAGACATCTGCAAAGAGTCGCGTTCTTCAGTGCATCCTCATTTCTTAAAATAAACACAAGGTTCTGCTGGATTTTTTCATATTTTTCCTTCAAATCCATAATCTCGTTGAGGATATGCTCCGTAGGCTCACGGCCTTCCTCCAGCCAGAAGAGAATCTTACGCTGGACGCCATCGCCGTGTTCCAGATTTTCATCCGCGCACGGTGTACCTGTCACCTGCGAAATCAACACTACCTCACCATCTTTATTTCTAAGCCTGGAATCCGGAATAGAATGCCGATTCAGCATTTCCTCCAGGCTGTACTCCCGAAGCTCCAGCTCCACCTTCTTGGTCTCGTCTTTTTCAATATGGAAGTCATACCGCTTGCCAAGAATATTTCCGTTTGGCAGACGATTTCCTGTCAGAATCCGGTAATCCCCAGGCATAATATCCAGCTCAAGCTTTCCGTTTTCCCATTTGCTTCCGCTGAAATCAAGAGTCAGATAGCCCTTTCCATCTGTCACAGAAATGGTCCAGTTCTGGTAGTAATTCCAGTTCTCATTCTCCCCGGCCAGAACAGTAAGGTGAGCTTCCTTGCGGCTCTCTTCCAGCACCGGAACGAACTTTATGCCATCCCAGTACTCAATGGCACCATCTGTAGGATTCAGCCTGGACGGAATTCCAAGGGTTCTTGCAATGGCAACAAACAATACTTTATGGGATTTCTCCCCTGCAATCTTAAGATCCAGCGCTGCACCAGGAGTGGTGTAAGCCGTCAGACGCTCCTTGTCGTTGCGAACAGAAATATTTTCCTTGATCCAGGTCCAGATCCGCTTAGGATCAGACTCGAAGGCATCCCTCTGTTTCTTATCGAAATAACCCAGAATCTTCTTTCTCCATTTCGTGAGAACCTCGTTCTCTACTCTTGGATTCCACACATAAGGAATATAGATCTCGTCCGGATTAAATTCCCGGTAAACAGAAGCCTCCTGATAGTGGCCTTCCAGCACCTCCGGAAAAGCATCCCTTCTGTCCTTCTCAGACAGAACTGCCATCATCGGCTCCACCTCTTCCATGGTGTGTCCATACAGGCAGCGCTTCCACAGAGGCTGGAATTTGGCAATCTTGCGGCGGCAGTGCTCGCCTTCCTCTGCAATTCTTCTGTTATTTTCCTCTTCCTGTTCTTTGGAAATATTCCACTTGGTCCGGCCTGTATCTTCTGGGGCGATCATATCGAAATCCACCCACAGCTCGTCCTCATATTCCTCTCCCAGGGTGCAGACAAATTCATCTCCATCTCTGGTGTCGATCACCCGCTCGCCGTAAGTGCCCTCATAAACTGCACAGATCAGCAAACTTCCAAGGCCTGTGACAAAAGAAATGCATCCGTTTTCATCAGCGCTTATCTTCGCCACTGGGGAAAACTCCCCGTAATTCATAACCTCGGCCTGCACCCTTGCGCCGCCAGCCGGGGTTCCTTCCAGATCTTCTACCCGGATGGTGATCCGCTTGGTCTTTGCATATTTGCCAAGAAGATTGATGATCCTGTTCATTCCGTCTTTTCCAATGACATCTTCGTCCGGCATGGCACGGTCGTACCATCTGGAACCGATCATCATTGCTCTGGATGCAGCGTTGGTAAACCAGCCCTTATCCAGAACTGCTTCCGGCTCACAGGCTCCCAGGTAATGCCAGTCGCCGTCGCACCAGACCTCCACCCAGGCGTGGTTGTCGTCACAGTGGGACCATCTTGGCACATATACTGGTCTCGCAGGGATTCCTGCACTTCGCAGCACATTTACCACAAAAACCGCTTCCTCACCGCAGCGTCCCACACCGCTTCTGTAGATTTCCAGAGCAGAGCCGGTACGCATATCCGTTCCCTGATACATCACTTCGCCAGCGCACCAGTGGTTGATCTCCAGCACAGCTTCCATCATGCTCATGCCCTGGATCCGGTCCTTTATTTTTTCCCAGAAATAAGTACGGCAGGGTTTAATTTCTTCATCATTAGTTCGATGAAAAAGCACATAGTTCAGAAAATAAAGCTCCGGGTATTTCTTCACATAAGGGGAATTTTCCCAAAGCCAGATTCCCTGCTGGACATAATCCAGATAGGTGTCAAATGTGTAATTTCCCACATCGCTGTAAGGCATGTTGCTGTACAGATACTTCATTCCAATCACAATATCTGCATTTAGGGTTTCCATTCTTTTCTCGATTTCTTCTGCTTTTCCTGGAAGTTCCCTGGAAAAATCCTCAAAGTCTTTCTCTATCCGGTCCCTGTTTTTTTCAAGAAACATCTTTAATCTCCTTCTTATCCAATGTCTAACATATTCATAATGTTGCCATAGCCAGCGTCCTGGGCCAGCTGCTGCAGGCCATCCTTAACCTCTTCCAAAGAGTAGTTGTGGGCTTCCAGGAATTCATCCCCTTTGGATGCTGCATACTCGTAGAAAAACATGGCTTCTGCCAGGTCTTCCTTGTCAGAATAATCGATTCTGTCCAGAAGCTCGTTCTCCGCCTCGTTGATTTCCCCATTGTCCACCATTGTTTTCAGATGGTGAAGCTTATCACCGGAAATCTGGTATTTGGATTCTACCGGGAGCTCTACCTGCACATATTTTTTTCCAAGCATTACGCTTGCCAGCACACGAGCTACTTCTTTAATGATACGCATAAGGTAATCTTTTTCGTCATCTGTAAACATGTTTTCCTCCTGTAGACAAAAAGGTCCTGTCATGACAGCTGTGTGCGTCTTGACAGAACCTCTGACCATTTATTTCATTCTCGCTGTTCGTTTGTCAATATATTCAGACAGGAAATCAACGCTTCCTTCAATACCAAGTGTACTGCTGTTCAGGCTCAGATCATAGGTATGAGTCTCAGACCATTTGGTCTTGCAGTGACTGTCATGATATTTCTTTCTCTTTCTGTCTTTCTCTTTGATAAAACGTTCTGCTTCTTTTTCTGTTTTTCCATAAAGACGGGAAATACGGGCGATTTTATCTTCCATATTTCCAAGAACGAAAATGGAAATCAGTCCCGGATAGTCCTTCAGGATGGTCTCAGAGCAGCGTCCTACTACTACGAAGGATTCGCCTTTCTCTGCTTTTTCCCGAAGGAAATTGAACTGCATGAGGGCAACGTTGTCTGCCGGAGAACTGCTCATTCCCTTAACGGTACGGTAAAGGAATTTGTTGTGCTTCATCTCGTCGAAGATCTCAAGCTCCTCGCTGCTTACGTTGTGGCTGTCTGCCACCTCTCTCAAAAGGTTGTGATCATATAAGGAAAGTCCATAGCGCTTGGCGATTCGCTCTGCGATCTCATGTCCCGCACTTCCGAACTCTCGTCCGATGGAAATGATCACCTGTTTCTGTGTTTTCATGGTATCCCCTCCTTTTCCATAGTTTCATGCCGCGGATTGCGGACCAGCTGAGCTGCTTCCGCAATCCAATCTGGCATTATAAATATCTTGCATAGATCATAAACATTGATACAAAGATTACGATGATCGTAGCCGGTGCCATAGCTTTGCAGTATCTGCCCCACTTAATCATGTGGCCGCTCTTGGCTGCGGTAGCGATTCCTACTACGTTTGCAGAAGCTCCGATTGGGGTTGCGCTTCCGCCGATATCAGTACCCATTGCAAGAGCCCATGCAAGAATGGAAATATCGATTCCCTGTGCTGCTGCCAGGCTGTCGATAACCGGAATCATGGTAGCTGCAAACGGAATGTTGTCAATAAATGCACTTGCAACTGCAGATACCCAGATGATGATTGCGATCATTACCTTCAGGTTTCCGCCGCTTACCTTGCCGATAAATCCAGCCAGGATAGTAAGGATGCCTGTCTGCTCAAGACCGCCTACTACTACGAAAAGTCCGACAAAGAACAACAGGGTCTTATAGTCAACCTTTTTCAGAAGCTCCAGTGCATCCTTGCCGGCTGTGATCAGTGTCACTGCTGCAATAAATACACCGATGCAGGATACGGTAAGTCCTGTCTGTGAATGGCTTACCAGCAGAACAACTGCGCAGAGGAAGATGATCCAGCTGATGATAAAACCTCTCTTGTCTGTGATTGCTTCAGAAGGATCCGGCAGAGTAGACGGATCGATCTTGTCTGCATTCTCTGTAAGCTCCTTGCGGAAAACAAAGTAGAAATAAATTACTACCAGAACCAGTGCGATAAATGCGATCAAACCGGTGTTTGTTACAAAGTCTGCAAAGGAAAATCCAAGGGATGTTCCAATGATAATGTTCGGCGGGTCTCCGCACATAGTTGCGGATCCACCAAGGTTTGCGCAGAAAATTTCTGCCAGGATCATCGGTACCGGATTGAATTTCAACAGCTGTGAAAGCTCTACGGTAACTGCTGCCAGAAACAGGATAACGGTAATACTGTCAATAAACATTGCCAGTACAAAGGACAGGAGCATAAATGTGATAAAGATCGGGATGATCTGGTATTTTACCAGTTTCGCGATCTTCATGCATAACCAGCGGAAAAATCCGGATTTTGCCATACCTTCTACCATGATCATCATACCAGCGATGAACACGATAGTCTCCCAGTTGATTCCGGCGGAAGCTTCGCTTGCTTCCCCTGCGGTGTGCCAGAATCCCGACGAGAAAATACTATGTATGTTCAGTGTTTCAATAATTGCTGAGGGACTGTGCATACAAAGGCCAAATACAAGAACCAGTGTAAGGAGCGCACATCCCAGAGTAACAATGTGTCTTTCCCAGATTTCTGTGATGATCAGAATGAACATCGCCAGGAAAATAATTACTGCTAAAATCTGTGCCATTATTTCTTTCCTCCATGACTGTCGAACCATGCCATCCAGAGTCCCACTCCAATGGCTGCCACAATCATTATTCCTATAAATATATTAAGTAACATATAGTTTTACCTCCGATCATATCTGTGTTTACATGGAAAATGATCACTGCGAGTCCTGCAGCAATCAAACAACAGAATATGGTCTTCAGTGTTTCTGCCCGTCCTGGTGGTGGATGTAACAGATAATAAATCTTCTTCCATCCGCGTCATTTATGGTAAGCAGACGTTTCTTTTCTTTATAAAATACGGTATTCGCCAGCAGAACTGCAAGCATGATGATCACCAGCTCTGTTCCTGTCATCCCCTTCTGCCGAAGGCGCTGGTCCGCCTCCAGTCTCACAGACACCTGCCTGATTCCTGTCAGTTCTTCGGCACTGGTGTGGGTACTTCTGGAAAACTCCGGTGATATCAAAGAAGCGGAGGCCGGGATCAGATCAGAAACATGCAGAATGCTCTTCGCCTCCATGCTGGCGAAAAAGATACATAAAATCGCCAGTATCATGCCAAGAAAAAGGCAGATATAGCGATTTTTCCATTCATTTTTCTTCAATAGGCCTCACCTCGATACCTTAAAAAATTCGTCTCTATAATAGCAGATTTTCAGCGCTTTTTCAACTGTTTTTACACGGGGAAAAACAGACTGGAATACACCTGTTTTACAGGGATTCCAGTCTGCCTGCGCTTCATTTCTTATTATGGAAAATACTCTGTAACGGAAGCAGATTATTCAGCGTCTGTTGCTTCTGCATCAGCCTCTGCGTCATCTCCGTCAGCCTCCGCATCTGTGCTTTCCTCTGCGTCAGCTTCATCTGCTGCGTCCTCGCTGTCATCAAATGGGATAACTGCGCCGTCATATTTCTCGTTGATGAAGTCTTTGATCTCGTCAGATTTTAATACGTCTACAAGAGCTTTGATCTTGTCGCTGTTCTCATTTCCTTCTTTTACTGCGATTACGTTTACATAGGTTTTTGCTGCTTCGGAATCAGAGGTCTCGTATGCAAGTGCATCTTTGGATACAGAGTAGCCAGCCTGAAGAGCATAGTTTCCGTTCAGGACAATGTAAGCAGTCTCTTCTGCAACACGTGCTACCTGCTCTGCTGCAAGCTCAACGATCTCTACGTTGTATGGGTTCTCCTCAATGTCGTTTACAGTTGCCTCAAGACCAACGCCATCTTTCAGAGTGATGATTCCGTTGTCCTGAAGAAGGAGAAGCGCTCTTGCCTCGTTTGTGGTGTCGTTCGGTACTGCGATTGTGTCGCCGTCTGCGATATCATCAAGGCTGGATTTTGTTCCCGGGTAAATTCCGAATGGCTCATAGTGGATTCCGCCTGCGTTTACAAGGTGGGTTCCTTTCTCCTCATTGAAGCTGTTCAGATATGGAATGTGCTGGAAGTAGTTTGCATCGAAATCTCCGCTCTCTACAACTTCGTTTGGCTGTACATAATCATCAAATACAGTTACCTCAAGGTCATATCCCTCTTCCTCAAGAATTGGCTTTGCTGCCTCAAGAATCTCAGAATGAGGTGTCTCGGAAGCTGCTACTGTGATGGTTTTGTCGTCATCTGCTGCGAATACAACGGATGTTCCAACGGTTCCAAGTACAAGTGCTCCTGTGAGTGCTGCTGCGATTAATTTTTTCATAATAAGTTTCCTCCTTGTTTTTTGAAAAATATATTTAGTTTCTACATTACAATCATTTTTTATAATAAACAGGGGCTCCTAAAAACTCCTGTCAATTATCGATTTTGGTTACTGCTCACAGATACCATTTCTTATAAAATAATCTGTGGCTTATTTTCTTTTATCCAGCTTGTTGGCTATGAACATACCAATTGTCTGGAAAATCTGTACCAGTACTACCAGAAGGATAACGGTCACCAGCATGATGTCTGTCTGCCAGCGGTTGTATCCGTAACGTACTGCAATGTCTCCAAGTCCGCCTCCTCCTACGGTTCCTGCCATTGCGGAGTAACCAAGGATAGTTCCTGTTACAATGGTAGCTCCTGAGATCAGGGATGTTCTTGCTTCTACCAGCATTACCCTAAATACGATCTGAAGATTGCTTGCTCCCATGGATCTTGCAGCCTCGATAACTCCCGGGTCTACCTCATTTAAGGAAGACTCTACCATTCGTCCGATAAAAGGGATTGCCGCAATGGTAAGGGGTACGATGGTGGCTGTGGTTCCATAGCTTTTTCCTACCAGAAATCTGGTGAATGGAATAAGCAGGATCAACAGGATCAGGAATGGGATGCTTCGGAAAATGTTTGCTATCACATCCAGAATCTTATATAGTACTGCGTTTGGCCGCAGACCCTCTTTGTCGGATACTTTCAGCAGGATTCCAAGAGGCATTCCAAATACATATCCGAAGAAGGTGGAAAACAGGGTCATATATAATGTTTCCCCTACACCTGCGATTATCATATCGGTTACTTGTTTCGTCCACATAATCAGTTCGCCTCCCCTATCTCAAGTCCACGTTCTGTAAGGAATTTCTTCATCTCCGGTACATTGGTACTGTCACTCATGAACTGGAGAATCATTTCTCCTTTGGCTACACCGCCTACGTTTTTGGTGTTTGCCTTCAGAATGTTTACAGGTTCGTGGAAGGTTAATATAAGGTTTGCGATTACTGGTTCGAATGCGGAGTTCTCAGAGAATACGATTCGAACGATTTCGCCGTCCTGGATTTCTGACTGGGTAAGCTTTTTGCTTTCTACATCGTTTCCAGAATCCTTGCTGATCAGTTCTTTGGCTACCTGTGATTTCGGGTGGCTGAAGATTTCTTCTACAAGGCCTTGTTCTTTTACTTCACCGTCTTTCATAATTGCCACATGAGTACAAATCTCACGGACAACTGACATCTGGTGGGTAATGATCACAATGGTGATTCCGAATTTCTGATTGATGTCCTGCAAAAGTTCAAGTATGGAGGATGTGGTCTGGGGATCCAGGGCGCTTGTGGCTTCGTCACAGAGCAGGATCTGTGGATCGGAGGCCAGGGCTCTGGCGATTGCCACTCTTTGTTTCTGTCCACCGGAGAGCTGTGCGGGATATGCTTTCGCTCTGTCTGCCAGTCCTACGATTTCCAGAAGCTCCAGGGCTTTTGCTCTTGCTTCGGCTTTTTTCTTCCCCTGGATGTACAGTGGGAAGCAGACGTTTTCCAGTACGTTTTTCTGCATGAGCAGGTTAAAATGCTGGAAAATCATTCCTATTTTCTCTCGCTCTTTGCGGAGTTCTTTTGGGGAAAATTCGCTGAGGGATTTTCCGTCTATTAATACTTTTCCTTCGGATGGTACTTCCAGAAAGTTCATACAGCGTACCAGGGTACTTTTTCCTGCACCGGACATTCCGATGATTCCGTAGATGTCTCCGGTTTCAATGGAGAGGCTTACGTGGTTCAGGGCTTGTACGGAACCGTCTTTGGTTTCGAAGGTTTTGCTCACATCTTGGATTAATATTGAAGACATGTCTTTCCTCTTTCCTTTAAGTGGTGTTTCATCGTCGATATGGTTACTATAACACAATTGGAGTAAAAGTGTTAATTCTTAAAAGTTAGGGCTAGTTATAGGATAAAACTATAGCTAAGGTGGACGCCAGCGGGGGGTGTAGTGGGTGGGTGGTTAGGTTCAGCTTTAGTTGCAAATGGAAGTTTGCGTAAGTGAGTGGATTATCGTAATGCTTTGTCTTTGTATTTGGCAATTTCCTCCAGATATTTCTGCCCTAATTTACTAATCGTGGTGCCCTTCCTAGCGAGGTAGCCGATGGTCATGACCTCGTCGGAGTCTAGCTTCACGGCGCAGTAGTCGGAGCCGTTTAGTTCTTCGCAGATGATTCCGGAGCAGAGGGTGTAGCCGTTGAGGCCTACCATTAGGTTCAGGAGGGTGGCACGGTCGTTGGCTTTGATGAGGCGTTTGTATTCGTAGGTGCTCAGAACTTCTTCGGCGAAGTAGAAGGAGTTGTAGGTGCCCTGCTCGAAGGAGAGGCAGGGGTACTCGCGCAGGTCCTCCAGGGTGATCAGATCGCGGTCGGCCAGGGGATGCCCTTTCCACATGTAGACGTAGATGCTGCATTCCAGGATGGGATGGAATTCCAGGTTGGACTCGTGGAAAATCTTCTCCAGGACTTTGCGGTTGAAATCATTGAGGTACAGGATTCCAATCTCACTTTTGAAATCCTTTACATCGGTGATAATGTCATAGGTCCTGGTTTCGTGGACCGCGAACTCATACTCATCCATTCCGAACTGCTTGACCATTTCCACGAAGGCATTGACCGCGAAGGTATAATGCTGCATGGAAACACTGAATTTCTTCTTGGTTTGTTCCTTGGAAATATATTTGGATTCGATCAGGGCGTACTGTTCTACCACCTGACGGGCGTAGCCTAAAAATTCCTCCCCCTCAGGAGTTACCGAAATTCCACGGTTGGTCCTTCGAAAAAGCTCCACCCCAATTTCCTCCTCCAACTCCCGTATCGCCGACGAAAGACTTGGCTGTGAAATAAAAAGTGTACGCGCTGCCTCATTCATAGAATTTGAATTCGCTACGGTAATCGCATAGCGAAGCTGTGCCAGGGTCATACGGATTCCTCTTTTCTATACTGTACTTGACATGTCGTTTATACACGTCGTATCAATTAACAGAGATTACTCCAACGCTTGCTCATAGTCATCATGGTCACTGCTCTCACCGCCCATTCTCACGCGAATGCCGTTGATCTCCACATCTTCCATGGGGATTACCAGGCATTTGCGGCCGTCGATGATGCGGGTTTCGACCAGTTCTACTTTCTCAGGCTCAACGTGGATGACAACGTCCGGGGTTTTGATCTCGAACTTGCGGGTGTTGGTGATGTTGGAGGCAACCATGGTGGCTTTTTCTCCGGCTGCCACGTCATACTGGTCATCGAAGGTTTCCAGCTTTTCCTCTTCTACGCCGCAGTCCTCGAAAAGGCGCTTCACCTCGGATTTGGTAAGTACCACCGGATCCGGAGAATCCTTCTGGGCTTCGATGATCTCGTTCAGCTTCTCATGAATGTTCACAACTGTATCGTACTGGCAGTCCTCGCCAAGAGTTTCCTCCACAAGCAGGTTAAAGGAATCTCTCTGTCCGCCAGCTGACAGCGGCGCTGTGCATCCGAACATCTCGTCCACAAAAACATCATGGAGCTGCTCTGCATTCTTGGCGTAATAGAGCATTCCGTGAATGTCTGTGCTTCTGTCATTAAACACCGGGAAAAGAAATCCATTTTCCGGCATTTCCACGATCCAGTCGCGGATACGGTCCTGGATCAGGTTTGCTTCCGCATTATAGCAAAGTCCCGCCTTGGACAGCTTCACCGGGCAGATGCTGCAAAGAATGTGCTCGTAGATTTCCTCGGAAGCGTCGTCCATCTCAATGCCGTCAGAGGTTTTTCCCGGAATATCGTATACGGCATGGACAAGGATTATGTAATAATTCTCCGGGTAGTCATAGTTCTCGATAATTTTGTCGTAAAAGCTTTCGATCAGCTGGTCATCCTTTAACTTGCTTTTGCGAAGCTTCATGAGGAATTCGTGCTTGCCGCCCTCTTTTTCCTCCTCTAATGGAAACTCCATATTCATCAGGTTCTTTCCCAGTGTACCGGAAAGTGTTTTCTTGAAAATCTCAAAATATTTGAACATCTCTTCCTCGGAAAGGGAAAGAAATGCTTCTTTCAGCTCTGTCTTTTTATTTTTCTCAGCATCTACATAGCAGCCGCAAATGCGGGTAATGTCGCAGTTGGCTGGTGTAAACTGCTTCTTGATTTCGGAAATCTCTTTTTTGTTCATGTGTATAAGCTCCTTCTATAAAAATAGCAGATCATGATTAATCGTCGTATAAAACAGTTCCTTAAATTTCTCCATATCCCGTGTCTGCCCAAGCGCCCACATCATCTTCGTCACAGACGCCTCCAGAGTCATGTCATAGGACTCCAGCACCGGGAAACGCTCCTTGATGATTTTTCCCACCTGGTAAACTTCCATATCACTGCCCTCATGGGTAACCTGGGTCGCCATGCACACCGGCTTCCCAGTCTCGATCCAGTGCCCAATTGCCTCCATGAAATCGTCATTTTCATAATGAGGCAGCCCGCCCACACCGAAGGACTCAATGATCAGCCCGTCATAAGCCGGGAAAAGGGCATCCAGCACCTTCCCGTCAATTCCAGGTATCAGCTTCAGAAGAAAAATCTTCTGGTTCATCTCATGGTAAAACACCAGCGGTTTGGTAGACTGGTCCTTGTCATCAATGTAGAAAATAATTTTCTGATCATGGATGGACGCAATATCCGGATAATTAATGCTGGAAAAAGCATTATAGCTTTTGGAAAATTCCTTCTTCGCCCGGGTACCTGCTATCACCTTGCCTCCAAACACAATGGAAATTCCATGGGCCCGGTCATGGGAAGCAAACCGCAGACTGTCCATCAGATTAGACCTTGCATCTGTAATTGCCAGATCAATAGGCTTCTGCGCTCCGGTAATTACAATGGGCCTGCGGTTATTCTGAATAAGATAAGACAAAGCCGCAGCTGTATATGCCATGGTATCGGTTCCATGGCAAAGCACAAACCCGTCATAAAATTCATATTTCGACTCAATCAGTCTCGCCAGCTTCAGCCAGTGATCTGCACACACATTGGTGCTGTCCAGGGCAAAGGGCTGCACCGTATCAATGGTACAGAATTCTTTCGCCTCCGGAATATATTCCAGCAATTCCTCCGCCGAAATCTGCGGTGCCAGTCCATCTGCTGTATATTTTGAAGCAATGGTACCTCCGGTAGCAATGAGAAGTATTTTTTTCATGCGTTTCTCCTTCATTTGATATTTGAACATCAACTCTTGGCAACTCGTCTGGCGCTGCACCATCTGCCAAAAAAGCCCGCCCGAATCTTCCCCAGGCAGGCTCTTTTATCATGTTATCCAACTTATGCAGTTCTCATTCGTTTACCTAAGAACTTCAATTATCGTTTAGCGATTCTTAGTTTTCCTCAGTTGTTTCCTCGGCAGTATCAGCAGAATCTGTACTTGCAGTCTCGCTGTCGGCACTCTCGTCTGCAGCAGTCTCATCGGTGCTGTCTGTACTCTCCGCTGCATCTGTCTCTTCTGTATCATCAGCTGCAGTCGTGTCCTCGCTGCTGTCAGCTGCCTCGCTGTCCTCAGAATCAGCTGCTTCACTGGTATCTGCTGCAGTATCTGTGCCTGCATCCTCGCTTGTATCAGCGGTGGTATCCTTGATTGTGAAGCTGTGGTCATCTGTAATTGTCAAAGTAGCAAGCACCTTATCATTCACAGTGATCTCTGCATCATCCAGCCACTGCTGGGTTGTCTCAGAATAATAGTTGCTGCGCTTGGTATTCTCAAGGGATTCCTTCTTGGAAGCAGTTGCATCCTCATCATTTACCTTGTCCATACGAAGAACATATACGTTGGTATCTGTCTCAACCAGCTCATCATAAACCTCTCCGTCCTTCAGAGTTCTAAGAGCCTCAACAACTGCATCATCATAGGAATTGGAAATATCCTCGTCATCACTGTCATTTGTGAAAATAGTTCCGGTCAGTCCGCTGTAAGTATCATCAACAGCCTTGGCTGTCTCGCCCATATCTGCTGTCGGATCCTCTTTCATCTTATCCAGGATCTCCTGTGCCTGCTCCTTGCGGGTAGCAATATCATCATCGGTAAGGTCATCTCCACTGATGGAAATACTTACATAGCTGAAAGAAGACTGCTGTGCCTCCTCATCCGTTATGTTAACCTCAGCCTCGTTGCGGATCGGATCGTAAATTCTCTGTCGGTAAGTCTCAAGCTCCAGAAGAGTCTTAACCTGATCTTCGGAAACAGCAAGCTCCTTCAGAGTGTCCTCGTCATTGTCCTTCATAAACTGTGCTGCTGCATCTGCAATAGCAGTCTCATCATCAGAAGTAACCTCAACGCCATAGTCTGCAGCCTTCTCCTTCATGATGTACATCAGCTCAACCTGCTCCAGGAACTGTCCTACAGCCTGCTCGCCGTATGTAGTGCCAGCATCTTCGTCTACAACCTGGCTCCAGATATTTCCAGCGCTTCCCATAAAGCTCTTATACATGGCAACCGTCTGTGCCTGTGACTCACGTGCGTACAGACTTACAACCCCCATAGGAATGTCTGTGCCATCCACAGTTGCAACGGTCTTCTCTCCATCTATAGACTTACTTCCACATCCGGAAAGCATTCCAATTGCCATTACGCCACTTAATGCCACTACGGTTGTGTTCTTCACGATTTTCTTCATATTGATCACCAATTACCCTTTCACTGATGTGCCACTGAGTCACCACGCACAGCCGACATGATCCCCCAATGCGGACACGCTAATAAGAGTATAAAACTTTTTTCCCATGAGGGCAAGTAGAAAGGGGAAAATCTGATAGAATTCACACAATTTTCGCGAATTTCCATCGGATTTTCCCACCCAAAGCCTACTTTAAATCAAAATATCCGAAAGCATTCAACAGCCCAGCCGTCTACTGCTTTTCGCTCTTTCCTTCCTCTTCCACCAGTTCCATCAGTTCCTTCGCAAACACCGTCAGTGCCTGCACAATATCCCCCACCGGCGCAAACAGGAATTTCGGCTCTTTATCCGGCTTGAACTGCAGCTGTCTGCGGTATTTGGCAACCAGCGGCGGAATTCCCTCCGGGTTCAGCTTTGCACTTTCATAAAGGGTAATGCGGATTTCCTTTTGCAGCTGCTTGATTTCTGTAATATATCCCTGATGAGCCACAGCCTTCAGTCTTGCAATGGCAAGCAGATTCAAAACAGCTTTCGGCGGCTCACCGAAACGGTCGATCAGCTCCTCCAGCATATCATCATACTCCTGCTGGGACTCAATTCCCGCAATACGCTTGTAAATGTCCAGCTTCTGGAACTCATTGCTGATATAAGTATCCGGGATAAACGCATTCATATTCAGATCAATGGTGGTCTCGAAATCCTCCATTGTGTGAATGCCCTTCGCCTCTTTGACCGCCTCGCTGAGCATTTTGCAGTACAGGTCATAACCCACTGCATTCATGTGTCCATGCTGCTGCGCTCCCAGCAGATTTCCTGCGCCGCGAAGCTCCAGGTCACGCATTGCGATCTTAAACCCGCTTCCAAGATCTGTAAATTCCCGGATCGCAGAAAGACGTTTCTCCGCCACTTCCCGCAGCATGGTATTTCTCCTGTACATAAGGAAGGCATAGGCCGTCCTGTTGGAGCGCCCGATTCGTCCTCTTAACTGGTAAAGCTGGGAAAGTCCGTATTTGTCAGAATCATGGATGATCATGGTATTTACATTGGAAATATCCAGCCCAGTCTCAATAATCGTGGTAGAAACCAGCACATCAATATCCCCATTGATAAAGTCATACATTACCCGTTCCAGTTCCCGCTCGCTCATCTGTCCATGAGCAAAATCCACCCTGGCTTCCGGAACCAGCTTGCTGATCCGAAGGGCAACCTCGTCAATATCTGTCACCCGGTTATAAACGTAATAAACCTGTCCTCCTCGCCGAAGCTCTCTTCCGATTGCCTCGCGAACGGTCTCCTCGTCATACTCCATAACATAAGTCTGAATAGGCATACGGTCCATAGGCGGCTCCTCCAGCACGCTCATGTCACGGATTCCGATCATGCTCATATGGAGGGTTCTGGGAATCGGCGTTGCAGTCAGGGTAAGCACATCAATATCCTTTTTCAGCTGCTTGATCTTCTCCTTATGGGTAACGCCGAAACGCTGCTCCTCATCAATGATCAAAAGCCCCAGATTCCGGTACTCCACATCCTTGGAAAGCACTCTGTGGGTACCGATCACAATGTCCACCTGGCCCTTTTTCAGATCCTGGATGGTCTTTTTCTGCTGGGCAGAAGTTCGGAAACGGCAGAGAAGATCCACTCGCACCGGGAACTCCTTCATTCTCTGGATAAATGTGTTGTAAACCTGCTGGGCCAAAATGGTGGTAGGCACAAGATACACAACCTGTCTGCTCTCCTGCACTTCCTTAAAGGCAGCGCGAAGGGCAACCTCCGTTTTGCCATAGCCAACGTCACCGCAAACCAGACGGTCCATGATCTTGGTGCTCTCCATATCCCGCTTGGTATCCTCAATGGCATTCAGCTGATCCTCGGTTTCCTCATAAGGGAACATTTCCTCAAACTCACGCTGCCATACGGTATCCGGTCCGCATACATATCCCTCTTTTTCCTGGCGCACCGCATAAAGCTTCACCAGCTCTTTGGCGATATTTTTGACCGCGCCCTTTACCTTTGACTTGGTGCGGTTCCACTCCTGGTTTCCAAGCTTATTCAGCTTCGGCGTCTTGGCAGTGTCCGCGCCGGAATATTTCTGCAGGGCATCCAGCTGGGTTGCCAGAATATACAGATTGCTTCCGTCCCGGTACTCGATCTTGATGTAGTCCTTGACAACTTTGTCCACTTCCACCTTCTCGATTCCCCGGTAAATTCCAAGTCCATGCTTCTCATGAACCACATAATCCCCGATGGAAAGCTCTGCAAAATCCTGGATTCGCTTTCCATTGTAGGTTTTCTTCTTTTTCTTTTTTTTCTGCTCCTGACCGAAAATATCTGTTTCCGTGATCACCGCAAACTTGATCAGCGGATACTCAAAGCCTTTCCGGGCATGACCGTACATTACCATAATCTCGCCTGGATGAATCTGGCGGTCATAGTCCTGTCCGTAAAAAGCATTCAGGTCATTTTCCCGAAGGTCCTTCGCCAGTCGTTCCGCCCTGGTACGAGAACCAGAAAGCAGGGCAATCTGGTAACCCTGTTTCTTATATTTCTTCAGATCCTCCACAAGAAGCTCGAAGCTGCTGTTGTAGGAGGTCACGCTCTGCACGGTCAGATTAAATTTCTCCGGAGCAAAATTCCACTCCACAGCCCGCGGTTCCAGTGCAGACAAAGAAACTGCCCTGCACTTATTCAATTCTTTTTGCACTTTGGAAAATTCACACAGCCACTGTACCGGAAGATCCTGCTCCCCCTTTTCCTCCCTGTGCATACGGCTCTGGCGGTACTCTTCCTCTACGCCAAGTCCGTTTTCCAGAATACGGTTGGGCTCATCCAGAAACAGCAGTGTTTTTTCCCTGGGAAAATAATCCGGGAAGGATACCAGCCTTTTGCCGCTGGTCCATTCCACTGCCGGATAGATGGCGATCTCGTCCAGGTTTTCCAGGGACCTCTGGCTCTCCGCGTCAAAGCTTCGAATGGAATCTACTTCGTCTCCCCACAGCTCGATTCGCCAGGGATTCTCTTCTGTCAGGCAGTAAATATCCACAATTCCGCCCCGCACGGAAAACTGTCCCGGCATTTCCACCTGGCCTACCCGCTCGTAGCCCAGATCCACCAGCGCCTTTTTCAAAAGATCCATATTGATAACGCTGTCCCCGTAAAAATGCAGTACTTTTTTGCCGATTTCTTCCAGGGGCATCAGGTAGTCCATACAGCCGTCAATGCTTGTGACAACAGTCAGGTCCTCCTGCTCCAGAAGCGCCTTTACCACACACATTCTCTGGCGAATCAGCAGATTTCCCTGAATATCTGCCTGGAAAAACAAAAGATCCTTCGCCGGATAAAACAGGGTATCCTTATTATAAAAGCGCAGGTCCTCGAAGGTTTCCTTCGCCTGGCGCTCATCTCCTGCGATTACAAGGCGCAAGGGTGCTTTGCCGGAAAGTCCATGGATCAGGTGCGCCTTCTGGGACTCCAGACAGCCTGTGATCTGAACAATTCCCTGGTTCTTCTCAAGGCTTTTTTCTATTTCTTCAAATTCTGCCATCCCCTTCAGGGGCTGGGTAAATGAAAGCATGGCTTTCCTCCTTTATCGATTTTTGCCGCCCCAGGAGCATATTGAAAAAAAGTTCCAGGGGCAAAAGAAGCCCAGCTTACTGACTGGACTTCCTTCATTACTGTTTTCTATGCATCACGAAGTATATTGCTGAGCTAACTACTCAGTAACCCTCTTTCGATTATATTCATTCATGGCCGCATCCGGACCATCTGTGATGATTTTTTCTACTGCATCTGCGGCAAGCTCAATGGCCTCATCCACAAGCTTGCGGTCATCTGCTGAAAAACGTCCAAGCACATGATCAGCAAGATCCCATCCCTTTGGCTTAGCGCCTACGCCGACCTTCACACGCATAAACTTCTGTGTGCCCAGTCTGCCGATGATATCCTTCAGGCCATTGTGGCCTCCTGCGCTGCCCTGCTTGCGGATGCGAAGCTGTCCTGGCTCCAGGTCAATGTCATCCTGGATGATGATCAGCTCGCTCTCCGGATCAATCTTGAAATATGCTGCCATCTCCTGCACCGGACCGCCGCTGAGATTCATGAAAGACAAAGGCTTCATGAAAATCACCTTCTCGCCGCCGATAAAGCCGGAGCCATACATGGCATTAAATTTTACGCCGCCCTGTGGAATCTTATGACGCTCCACAAGCACGTCAATTGTATCAAAACCCATATTGTGGCGGGTCGCCTCATACTGCTTCCCGGGGTTTCCCAGTCCAACAACTAAATACATAATCTACAATCCTTATATTCATCAGTTAAAGTAAACCATTTCATCTGCCAGCGGCTCGCATGGAGTTACATTCTCTGCATAGAGCACGATTCCCTCGCCCTGGTATTCTGAACGGTTCTCAAACGCAACCTTGGCAGTTACCTCTACCCATTCGCCTGGCTTCAGCTTCGGCGCATAAGCACTCTTGCAGATATAGCCAAGGAAAGAAGTGTCATCTGCACAGCAGGTCATAGCAGTACGTCCTGGAATAAAGAACTTGCTTCCCATTCCTCTCGGGCGTCTTGCACGGGCCTTGAAGCGCAGTGTTTTACCAACGTAACGATCTGGATGATCCATGGCATCCACAAACCAGATACCGTAATCTTCCGGCGGAATATCCACGATATCTGCATCCAGGTCAAATGGCATCTGATCTGCGAAGATATCTGTCATCTCCCCTTCTTCATCCTCAAAAATAACCTCGGCACTTGGGTTTACCACTTTAATGCTTCTGCGGAAATTGGAAAGAGGATATTCCATCTTGCTGCGGTTGAACACTACCATATCCGCATTGCGGACCATATCCATGAAAAGGGATTTCATGTTCTGCATGTAAACCTGAAATGTGCTTGCATCCACACAGGTGATGTGCTGCTCAATGCCCCAGCCCTGGGGAAGGCGCATTTCCTCAAATTTGCTTACCAGCCACATTCCATTGTATTCCATAACCACACGCTCCGGCTGGTGGATAATATCAAGAGCCTGGAGACGCTCCGGTGTAAACTCTTCTTCCTTCTCAATAACCTCTATGACAACATTGTCCTTTGCAAGGGCATCCTCATCATATTCTTCCTCACCCTCTTCGCAGAGAATAAGAAGTGTTTTGCCCTCTGTGCGAAAATAATCCTGCTGCAGGGTAAAGCTGAGGAAAGAGGTCTTGCCGCTTTCCAGGAATCCGGTTATGAGATAAATCGGTACTGTAATTTCATCCATGTTACAGAAACCTCCCTGTATTTTTTACTGTCATTATGCTACGCCGAAAAGTTCAGCCAGCTTGTCTTCCTTCAGTTTGGAACCGATCACGCAGAGACGTCCTGTGTACTCCGGTGATCCCTCACGGATCTCAGTTTCTTCCGGAACCATATCAAAGTAGATCCAGGTTCCATCCTCTGCCGGAAGCATTCCCTTTGCACGGAGAATTACGCCATATTCCTCTGAAGTGGAAAGGCTTTCAAGCATCTTCTCAAGACCTTCTCGTGTGAATTTCTTGATTGTCTCACGTCCCCAGCTTGTGAATACTTCGTCTGCGTGATGATGGTGATGATCATGATGATGTCCGCAGCCGCACTCCTCATCGTGATCGTGGTGATGATGCTCGTGATCATGGTCATGTCCACAGCCGCACTCCTCATCATGGTCGTGGTGATGATGCTCGTGATCGTGGTCATGTCCGCAGCCGCACTCTTCATCATGGTCGTGGTGATGATGTTCGTGATCGTGGTCATGTCCGCAGCCGCACTCCTCGTCATGGTCGTGATGATGATGCTCATGATCGTGGTCGCACTCTTCATCATGGTCATGGTGATGCTCGTGATCATGGTCATGTCCGCAGCCGCACTCCTCATCGTGATCGTGGTGATGATGGTGCTCATGCTCTTCCTTCAGAAGTTCATCTGCCAGGGAAACCGGATGCTCCATAACCTCAAGGATCTTCTTGCCGTCCAGCTTCTCAATTGGAGTAGTGATGATAGCAGCCTTCTCATTGATGGAACGAAGAAGCTCCATAGACTCCATAGCTTTCTTCTCATCTACAATATCGGTACGGCTCATGATAATAGCGCCGGCATACTGTACCTGGTTGTCAAAGAACTCGCCGAAGTTTCTCATATACATCTTGCATTTCTTTGCATCCACTACTGTGGTGTAGCTGTGCAGCTGGATGTCTACATCTTCCTCAACACCCTGTACAGCCTTGATCACGTCGGAAAGCTTACCTACGCCTGATGGCTCGATCAGGATACGGTCCGGATGATATTTCTCTACAACTTCCTTCAGAGAAGCACCGAAATCACCTACCAGAGAGCAGCAGATACATCCGGAATTCATCTCACGAATCTCAATACCTGCATCCTTCAGGAAACCGCCGTCAATACCAATCTCACCAAACTCATTCTCGATCAGTACTACCTGCTCGCCTTCAAAAGCCTCTTTCAGAAGCTTCTTGATCAGTGTTGTTTTACCGGCTCCAAGGAAACCGGAGATAATGTCAATCTTTACCATTTTGTATTTCCCCTTTCTATTCTACGGGGCACCAGATTCGCATCTTCAGAATTTTTTTTCAAAAAATTCCAAGAATGCTTTATTCGGCACCGGGATTTTCGCATAACATGTTTTGACCAGGAAGCATAAATACCCCCTGGTTCTTTGCCTCTTGGCAGGGCTAGAGCATGTTTGAAAAAGGCCCTAGTTTGCCCTACCTGTCAGAAAAGGGGACATGACAATGTCACATCCCCCCTGATATATTATCCCAAATTCACAGATTTATGCAGATCAGCCGTTGATCATGAAGTGCATAAGCTTATCAATGTCTTCTTTCTCATATGCAACAATCTCAAGCTCCGGAATCTCACCGTTGGAGAAGATGTTTGCAAGAGATACATACTGTGATAATTTAGATTTCAGGTTCAGTCTGTCTCCTTCGCCAGTTACCAGCTCTACTTTACCTGCACAGCTGTCTACTACACTAAAAAATTTCTCAATGTCTTTAATATTAGATACCTTCATGTCAATATTCTCCTTTCAACATGTAACACTTTTTTCCATTTCTTTTCGTCGGGCTCATTATAGCGCAACTTTTCCCAAATTTCAACAGATTTTTGGGCTTGTGAGAAAAATCCCCAACAGTCACAAACAAAGCCTGATTTTGCCCGGTTCTTTAGGCATTTTTATTACGGATTCTCTGATTACAGAATGTTTTAATACTGGAAGATCGCCACTCCGTAAGCTGGAAGGGGATATGCAAAGGAAAACGGACGGTTGTCGCATTCCTGTTTCTCTGCCTTAAATACCTTCTTCGCTGTCATGCCGTTCTCATCCAGAAGCTGCGTGTACTGTTTCTTCTTGGGAACGCCAACCCGGTAGTCCGGACGGTCCATAGGGGTGAAGTTGCAGATCACCAGAAGATTATTTCTTCCTGTAGGAGACTTCCTTACAAAGCTGTAGATGCTTCTGTCCCCGTCATCTGCATTGATCCACTCGAATCCGGAAGGATCTGTATCCATTCCGTAAAGTGCCGGATACTTGCGGTACATCTTCAGAAGAGCCTTCACGAAATCCTTCAGATCGCGATGCTTCTCTTCTCCCAGAAGGAACCAGTCAAGTTCTCTCTCCTCGCTCCACTCACGAAGCTGACCGAATTCCTGTCCCATGAACAGAAGCTTCTTGCCAGGGTGGCAGAACATAAAGGTATAAGCAGCCTTCAGGTTCTTAAACTTGTCATCCGGCTCTCCCGGCATTTTCTCCAGCATGGATTTCTTCAGATGCACAACCTCATCATGGGAAATGACCAGAACATATTTCTCACTGTATGCGTAGGTCATGGAGAATGTCATCTTATTATGATTAAACTTACGGAAATAAGGATCCAGCTTCATGTATTCCAGGAAATCATTCATCCAGCCCATGTTCCATTTCAGGGAAAATCCAAGTCCGTCATCCTCAGCCTTACCTGTAACCTTCGGCCATGCAGTAGACTCTTCTGCGATCATGACCGTTCCATGATTTCTTCCCAGGACAACCGTATTCAGGTGCTTGAAAAACTCGATTGCTTCCAGGTTCTGGTTTCCACCATATTTATTTGCTACCCACTGGCCGTCATTTTTTCCATAGTCCAGATACAGCATGGACGCAACTGCATCCACACGCAGTCCGTCTACATGGCATTCCTCGATCCAGAACAGGGCATTGGCAATGAGGAAGTTCTTAACTTCCGGTCTGCCATAGTTGTATATCTTGGTTCCCCAGTCCGGGTGCTCGCCCTGTCTCGGGTCTGCATGCTCATAAACTGCTGTGCCGTCAAAATTAGCAAGACCGTGTGCATCCTTGGGGAAATGGGCAGGTACCCAGTCCAGGATAACACCAATCTTCTGTCTGTGAAGATAATCTACCAGATATTTAAAATCCTGTGGAGTACCATAGCGGGATGTAGGCGCATAATATCCAGTTACCTGGTAGCCCCAGGAGCCGTCAAATGGATGCTCTGCAATTCCCATCAGTTCCACATGTGTGTAGCCCATATCCTTTACATACTGAGCCAGCTTCACTGCCAGTTCTCTGTAATTGTAAAAGCCCTTCTCGTCCTCTTCGGTAGCCGGATGCTTCATCCAGGAGCCCGGATGCACTTCATAAATGGACATGGCATTCTTGGTCTCATCGAACTTCTGGCGGTTCTTCATCCAGGTTCCGTCTTTCCACTTAAAGTCGCGGATGTCTGTAATTCTGGATGCAGTTCCCGGTCTTAATTCTGCCTCATTGGCATAAGGGTCTGCTTTGTAAATGTGCTCCCCGTTCATTCCAATAATAAAGAACTTATACAGCTGGCCAATCTTCGCGCCTGGAACAAATGTTTCAAATACACCGATCGGGCCTGCCTTCGTCATGGGGTTCGCCTGTTCATCCCATTCATTAAATTCTCCAATTACCGAGACCCCCTGTGCATTGGGTGCCCATACTGCAAAATAGACGCCCTCTTCATCACCATCCTTCACAGGATGTGCTCCAAGCTTTCTGTAAATATCATAATGGGTTCCCTGTCCAAACAGGTACTGATCGAGTTCTGTAAACTGTAATTTCTCTCCCATCAGAAAGTTACCTCCCTAAACTTTCATTCATGAATATTTCTGTACAAACAGTCATATTCTTTTCGTAAAAATCCTTACGCACATTATAACATACTCTTTTCCTCCACGCCACAATTAAATTGTCTATTATTCCCAAAAACATCATACCAAAATCGAGCTTTCCTGTAAAAAAATACGCCTGTACTTTCGAAATTCCTTCTAAAGTACAAGCGTTATTTTCGTTAAATATTATTCGCTGGAATTGCTTCTATCTTCACTGCCGTCGGAATAGTCTTCACTGCCGTCGCTGCCGCTTCCATCCTCAGAACCATCGCTGGAATCTTCTGTACCGTCAGAAGTATCTGCATCAGAGGTACTGTTTCCTGCATAACCAGGTACCAGCCCCTGATCCAGGATATCCTGCCAGAAGTTGTTGTAAGAAGCATTCTGAAGAGTAACATTCTTGGCCTCTGCCATCTCGCTTACGGTAACAAGCTTGAAGCCCATATTGATCAGCTCCGGAATAATCCTCTCTGCAGCTTTCACAGAAGGCTCATGAATATCATGCATCAGAATAATGGTACCGTCTTTGATCACACTGCTGTTATCCTGCATAATGGATTTGTAGTCAAGATCCACATCCTTATACTTCCAGTCAAGGGAATCCAGAGACCACATGAAGAACGGTTTCCCCACCGCATTCATAATGTCCTCGTTGGCATTTCCGTAAGGAGCTCTCACTACAGTAGAAGCCTGACCGCAGGCATCGATCAACGCCTGGTCTGCATCATTAAACTCCTTCACTACACTGTCCAGGCTCAATTCATACATATTGGCATGATCCCAGGAATGGTTGCCGATCTCGCAGCCAAGCTCCAGCATTCTCTTCACGTCATCCTGATAGTTCTGAACATTCTGGCCAAGCATGAAGAAGGTTGCGTGTGCATTATTTTCTTCCAGGCAGTCCAGAAGCTCAGAGGTATACTCTCCCGGGCCATCATCAAATGTCAGTGCAATCATCGGACGCTTCTCAGAAGCATTATAGGAACCATCGTCGTTAAAGTAATAATCCTGTGATCCCTTTGTCACCCACCCGGTCTGCATATAGCCATTGTCATCAAAGGCATATGTCACACCGTCAATTTCTGCAAAACCACCTGTATAATATGTACCGTCCGCATTCTGATACCAGCGGCCGTTGTCATCCTCATGCCATCCCGGTGTAAGGGTAGAAACCTTGGTCAGATCGCTCTGCCCTTTCAGAGGCTGCCGCTGTGCAGCTGTAGGATCCGCGGTCTGCTCCGCATCTGCCTGCACCTGCTGGGACTCTCCGGTACTCTTCCCTCCAATGCGGCTCACAATAGGGAAAATCACCCCGCGTATTACAAATATAACAGCAAGTACCATAGCCACCACATAAGTAACCAGCTTAATAATCTTCCTTCGTCGTATCTGGCGCTGCTTTTTACGCATTCTTTCGCGTATAACACTTCTATCCATCTATACTTCCCTCTTTATCCGTTGTTGCAAAAAATCCCTTATAATACTTTTTTCAGCTCCAGATCATCTGTTACCAGCAGAATGTCAGCCTCTTTTCCCACAGAAAGAGAACCAACCTCATCGTAAATGCCAATGCTCTTAGCCGGGTTTCTTGTAGCCGCGAAAACAGCTTCCTCCACAGGCACACCGAAAGAAACTACCTTGCGCATGCAGTCGTACAGGTTGGTCGCGGAGCCTGCAATGGTACCGTCCTTCAGGGTAGCCTTGCAGTCCTTCATGGTTACTTCCTGTCCGCCCAGCTGGTAGGTTCCATTCTCCATACCGGTGGCCATCATGGAATCACTGATCAGAACGATTCTCTCCGGTCCGAACATTCTAAAGGTTCCACGGATTACAGAAGGATGGATATGGATTCCATCGCAGATCATTTCCACCATGCACTGCTCATCATCAGAGGCTGCACCGATCAGTCCCGGTGCTCTGTGAGCCAACGGCTGCATGGCATTATAAAGATGAGTCACATGATGCGCGCCTCTTCTCATTGCTTCAGATGCCGTCTCATAATCTGCACCTGTATGTCCGAGGGAAATACAAACCTCGTTATGTACTTCGTCAATAAACTCCATAGCCCCTTCTACATTCGGAGCCAGAGTCACAAGCTTCACCATATTGCCGGAATAAGCATTCAGCTCACGGAAAAATTCTGCGTCCGGTTTGCGGATATAGCCTTCTACATGGGCACCTTTTTTCTTCGGGTCCAGGAACGGTCCCTCCATATTAATGCCTCTTACTGTAGCACCTTCCGGGAAATCTCCTACTGTCTTTATGGTTGCGAAGATTTCCTTCAGTTCCTCTGCCGGAAGTGTCATGGAGGTCGGACAATAGGAAGTCACTCCATGGCTCTTCTCATATTTCAGAATAATCTTAAGCCCCTCCGGGTCTGCATCGGAAAAGTCGTGGCCAAATGCACCGTGGCTGTGTACATCCACCAGTCCCGGAAGCACCTTCAGTCCTTTGGCATCTATTACAGTCTTGTCTGTAACCTCTGCCTCAGTGGCTACGATCTTATGATTCTCTACATATAAATCCTGTATCTGAAAACTTCCATCTTCCTGAAATACTTCTCCATTTTTAATGATCATGATTATTCTGCCCCCTCCTGGGATGAATCTTCTGTATTGGTATCCTGTGCATCTGCATTACTGTCAGCTTTCTCGCTGTCTGCACCGTCATTTGCAGTATCCTGTTTCTCTTCCTCTGTTTCACCAGCGGCTGTCTGCTCTTCACCAGCCTCATCTGTGGTCTGTCCCTCTTCGGTATCTGCTGCCTCTGCATCTTCTCCTGCAGTCTGGTCATAGTTTGCATTTGCAATAATAAAATCTTCAACTCGCATCAGGCCAATCGTCTCATCTACTGCAACCTGACCATAAGTGTCGATCAGTGCAGCAAGATCACCGGATGCATACTGCTCTACCAGCTGATCCTGAATCGCAAGGCACTCCTTATCATCCAAAGTCATGCCCTCTGCATCCATAATTCCCTGAATGATCAGATTCTGCTTTACCTTCGCCTGTGCATACTGCTGGCACTGCGCTTCGAAATCATCCATAGACACTCCCTGGGACTCTACAAAGTCTTCCAGTTCCATATCTGCCTGCTTCGCATATGCCTCCGCCTGCTTTTTAAAGGTCTCCACAGCATCATTTACATCCTCCTCCGGGTATTCCACAACCTCAGAATTGGTGTATACAGTGTTCCATGCAGTGCTTCTAAGGCTGTTCTCCGCCTGCTCCTGGTTCTCCTGCTCAAGCTCACTGCGCACAGATTCTTTGTACTCATCTGTATTCTGATAATCTGTATTGGCGGTTACCCAGTCATCGGTCAGTTCCGGTGGGCGCTTAAAGCTCTGCACCGTAATCTGGAATACGGCTTCCTGTCCTGCCAGGTCTGAATTTCTGTAGCTCTCTGGGAAAGTGACGGTGACATCCTTGGTCTCGCCCTTCTTCATTCCCACGATTCCTTCCTCAAATCCCGGGATCATGGTGCCGCTTCCGATCACAAGATCGTAATTATTGGCAGTTCCGCCCTCAAATGCCTCGCCGTCCTTAGTTCCTACAAAATTAATGGTAGCGGTATCGCCGTTCTGAATAACTGCATCTGCATCATTCACTGTTTCTGATTTATTCTGGAGGTTCTCGACAACACGATTGTCTATATCTGTGTCTGTAACCTCCTGTACGGTATTGTCCAGGGTGATTCCCTTATAATCTGCAATCGTGACGTACTTCTCAACACTGTCAACGGAAACCAGGCGGGTGTTGCCCTCAGAATCCGTCTTGGATGATGAGGTATCTGCCTCCTGCTCAGTAGCCTGTGCGTCACTTGAGTCTGCCTCGCTTTTATTATTTCCACAGCCATTCACGGCAAGTGCCATGCACATCACCAGCGCTGCAAGATATGCTTTTCTTTTCATACTAAATAAACTCCCTTCAGTTTCTCTTCTATTAAAACTAACATATTTTCTTCCAAAAAGAAAGCCTGCCAGCACATTTCATTTTTTCTTAAGAATTAGAGGCTTTCTGATCAGCCGCCGTTCATAGGCGGTACCGGAGTCGGTCTGGAAGAATCAAATACTTCACTTGCGTCAAACAGATCCGCCAGCAGATCCGGATTGTAATACATTCGGTATCCGTCCACATTTCTTCTTCCCATGCGGAAATATTCATCTGTGATCTGTACAAAATATTTATTGGAATCTACATTGCAGTAATAATCATAGCCCTGTGACTTCAGATAATTAAACTTCTCATCTCCTGTGTAAACGCCTCCATTATTAATGTCCGCACCAAATGCAAAGATGATAATGTCTGTTCCTCCAATAAGCGGATCCACATTTTCCTTGTAATTGGTAGTATCGGTCTGGAGACGTTCCATGGAAACCGTGGACATATTCTTGTGCCCCCATGTGTGGCTGGCAAAGGTCCAGCCCTCTTTTTTCATGGCATCTGCAACTTTCTTGGCTCCTGCCCGCTCTGTTTCCAGGTCAAAATCCGGGTGCGCATTCAGCCATGCAAGCTTGTCATCATTCAGGTCATCTGGTCTTGTCTGGTAGCTGATATCCGTGCGATAGCCCAGAATACCGTTATATCCGGTCAGTGCCACAATTCCCTTATGTCCGTGATATGCAAAATCCGGATGCGCTTCCACAAAGCGGTCGATCAGCGGCACAACATCATAGTCGCCCACCACAGTGCTTCCATCATCCTGCACATACTCATTGCGCACCTTGCCGTCCTCATCTACGACAAGCTTAGTGGCAATTCCGTCTCCGTCCTGGGAATGATAGTAGCACACATCATCCTGTGATAATACAAAGGGTGTCTTGCCCTCAGGCAGATAAACGGTCTTGGCTTTCATATTGCCGTCATCATCAAGTCTTGCCAGGTCATAGAGATTCACCATAACATACCCTTCCTCATACATGGTCTGGGTAATCTTGTTAAACTCATCCAGCGTGGTCATTACCTGATTATAGCCATCCTGCTTGTAGTCCCCGTCAAATGCCTTGGAGGTGTCTACAATAAGAGAATGGTAAAAAATATGTGTCACCTGCTCCGGGGACCAGGCTACGCAATTGTCTTTTTCTTTTTTGTATTTCTTCGCTGCATTCTGAAAATGCACATTATATTGATATGCATTGTCATTTTTCAAAAGCTTGATGGCTCCGTCATAATCGTACTGGGCTGCCTTATTCTTGGCAGTGGTCAGAACCTTCTTCTCATGGCGAACCTGTCTGTGGATAAAACCTGCTCCTGCTGCGGCTGCCTGGGGCATGAAATCTGCCTCTGCTTTCACCGGAGCCTGTGTCACAGTAGGATCTGCTGTTTTATTTTCCTCAGAATCTGCTTCTTCGTCATCCGCATTTTCTGAATCATCTGGATTCTCTGCTTCCTTTGAGTCTTCGAATTCAGCTGAATCCGCCGGATCTGTCGTCTCTTTGGAATCTTCCGTCTCATTCTGCTCTTCCGATTCTTTCTCCGGAACAGGCGTTGCCGTAGCTTCCGCTGTTTCTGTATCTTCCTTCTTCTCAGGAATCAAAGCTTTCGCACGGGTTACAAGGGTCTCCACACCATCCTTCAGTCCGATCTGATCACCCCAGAAATATCCTGCTCCTCCAAGGAGTATCAAAACAGTAACAATAAGAGCCAGATTACGATTCCGCATCTGCCTCTTCTTTCTCTGAAGATTACGCTGGTGTCTCTCTTTCCGCCGCTCTTCATAATACGCTTCTTCCTGCTTACTCTCCTTGTCTAATTCCTGTAATTCTTTATCAAGCGTCCCTTCCGTATTGCTGTCGGGGGCTTGTTTTTCTTCCAGAACAGAAGTCTCCTGCTGTTCTGTATCCGTTTTCTTCATATTGTGTATAACTCCTTATTTGTCCTGTCAGCTCCCCCCGTTGATCTGTTATGGGAAACAGCATGGAACATATCTGTCTTGCTCATAACAGGCTGTCACAAACTGATTCGACAGCGATTCTGACATTAACATTTTAACCATATCAGATAAAACTATCCATTTTGTAACCGCTGTTTTCCATTATACATGATATTTATATGAATTACCACCTATTTTCCCACAATTCTTCCCTGCCATATCTTGTCAGGATGCCGATTTTTTAATTGCCTTTTCTATAAAACAATGGTAAAATAGAGTTTATGTAAGCAATAAGAAACTTTTTATGGTAGGAGGATAAGTATGCATCCAGTAACAATTGTCCTTCTGGTGATTCTCGTAATCCTCATCGGATTACTGATTGGTTTGTATTTCTTTGGCAAGAAGACCCAGAAGAAACAGGAAGAACAGCAGGCACAGATCGAAGCAAGCAAACAGACCGTTTCCATGCTCGTTATTGATAAGAAGAGAATGCCACTTAAGGAATCCGGTCTCCCACAGATGGTCATTGACCAGACTCCCAAGCTTCTTCGCCGTTCCAAGCTTCCCATCGTTAAGGCTAAGGTTGGTCCGAAGATTTCCATTCTTATCGCAGATGAGAAGGTATTCGACCTGATCCCGGTGAAGAAAGAGATCAAGGCAGAGGTCAGCGGACTTTACATAGTCGGTGTCAAAGGCATCCGCGGCAATCTGGAAGCCCCGGCCAAGAAGAAAAAAGGCTTCTTCGCCCGCTTTAAGAAATCTGCAGAGGAAGCTCAGGCAGCCCAGACCGAGACCAAGAAATCCAAGAAGAAAAAATAATTCAAAAATGCCCTGCATCGCTGCGGGGTGTTTTTTTATCGTTTCATAGGAATCAAAATCTTCAGTTCAAACCAGTTATCCGTCTTGCCGGCAACCACAGAGCCGCCGTATTTTTCCACAATCTTCTTCATGCTCTTCATTCCATAACCATGGAAACGTTTATCTGCCTTGGTTGTGATCGGAAGTCCGTCCTGAAACTGAATGTCCTCCTCGCAGTAATTCTCTGTACGGATACGGATAAACTGTCTGTCCTGAATTACGTGAAGGGCAATCAGCCGCTTCTCCCGCTCTTTGATCTTCACCACGCTCTCAATGGCATTGTCCAGCATGTTTCCAAAAAGTGCACTGATATCCATATCCTCCATAAAATTCAGGAGCTGGCCTTCACCTATGAATTTCAGCTCAATGCCATGCCTCTGGCAATGCATGCTCTTGCTTGTAAGAATGGTATCCAGAACCTTATTGCCTGTCTTGTTCTGTGTCTCATAAATCTTGATCTCGCGCTCCATCTGCGCCAGATATTCCCCGGATTTCTCAGAATCCGCGCCGCTTTTCAGCAGATTGATCTGGTGCTTCAGATCGTGATATTTCTGATTTACAATGTCAATGCTCTCCTTGGAAAGCTTATAATTGCTGTACTGCATGTTCATAATATTCCGAAGGGTATCCTTCTCGAATCTTAGCTGAATCTCCTTCACCTGGATATGATATGCATAAAGCACCGCCATACCGCTTAAGTCTGCCAGGGTACGGATAATGAAAATATCCATAGCAGTTCCGCCGCTGAAAAGACTGTTTGCATCTACATAGCTGAGATTGCTGATGCCGTATACAATTGCGGTCACAATGCAGGCAACGATCATCTCCCGTCTGGTAATCTGCAGTTCCTCAATATCTTTTTTCAGATAGCGCTCAATAAAATAAATGATTGCGTAAATTACCGCATAAATCAATACCATGTGAACACAGCTCCAGATCAGCTGCTTCATATTTCCACTTTCAACAGCAGGGAAATCGCCTGTATAAAAATAAATAATCTGCCAGCAAAGAGAAGCCGCAAATTCTGCGCTGATAAACGCCTTTGCACAGAAGAACCCGGTCTCCCGCCAGGACAGTTCCCCTGCCATTTTAATATACAGAAGCATCAGGCCAAACACACACAGCATAAGAGGGATAAAGAAAATCTGCTTAATCCCGTCCGTGAAAAACATTACCAGGAAAATACTGATAAAGCTGAGCACGCTGTACAGATATTTCCACCAGTCCTTTTTTCCACGACCTTCTACAATTACCATTACAAAAGCAGAGAGCCAGTAAGAAATGGCATAATAATAACCGGGTGTATTCACTACTGTACTGCTCATTTTCCCACCTCATTCATATATTCATTCAGGGCATCCAGAAATGGCTTGCGCCTGCTGCGGCTTACCTGAATGGTATCGCCGTTTACCATAATGTCACTGCCCTGATAGGTCTCCACAAATTCCAGATTCACAAGATAACAGCGGTTGCACCGGAAATATCGCTTGGGGTTGAACTGATTGTCCGTATCCCGCATAGTTCCCTTTGTCTCAAAATCCCCGTCCAGGGTGTGGTAGATCAGCACATGATCCTGCACCTCTACATAGCAGATCCGTGCTACATCCAGCTTCTTCTTGCCGCCCTTTAAGACAATGGTAATGTATTCCTTCTCAGGAGCCTTCACCTTGGACAGCGCCCTTGCCATGCTCTCGGAAAAAGAGAAGTAGGAAATGGGCTTGAGAATATAGTCCAGCGCATTGACCTTGTACCCCTGAATGGCGTACTGGGGCATATTTGTGATAAAAATAATAATCACGTTGGTATCCAGCTCGCGTATTTTTTCCGCTGCCTTCATTCCGTTGAGAAAAGCCATCTCGATGTCAAGAATAATCAGATCGTAGCTGGCTGTATAGTCAGTCACAATGTCCTCTCCGTCCTGAAATTCCGTAAGAGAAAATTTCACCTGATTTTCTTTTTCGTATCTGCTCAGACATTTCTTCAAAGCTTCCCGGTCATGCCGGTCATCTTCCACAATCGCAATTCTTACCATAGTTGTTCCTCACCCGTTCCGTAATATCTCTCTAATATGAAAACCAGCTGCGTCCGCCTGCGCTTCACAGTATTTCCATTCCCCCTCTGAATTTCCATACTGCTGGTACTTTTCATAAAAAACGGCCCTCCGGTACAGTGATCACTGCGCCAGAGAGCCGAATCACTTATACTTGCTTAATAAGCATAGTATAACAGGAATCAAGTTCTGAAACAATTATATTTTATTTTTTAAGGGCTGCCTTTTTCTGGTTTTCCTTGATGGTCTTCTGATCCTCCTCAATGTGTTTCTCCACATCCAGACGGCTCATAAGAATAATAACAACGGCATATGTAATCACATCGGCTGCCAGGAACGCAAACGCAAGCACCTGCTCAACACCGCCCATCTGACGGTAAACCACCTGGCCAGTGTAATTTGCCACACTGTCGATGATTTCCAGGTTCTGCGGGTTGCATGCAATACCAGTGTTGCTGTAGCCTGCAAATGTAAGAAGGCTGTTCAGAACGCCGATGCAAAGTCCGCTGAGACCTACCATAATGGAGCTGTAAACAGACATTGTAAATCCGTCGCTTCGGAAACCGTTTTTCGCTTCCAGGTGATCCAGTACATCAGAAAGAAGTGCCATAGTGACATACACTGCCGGAATACTTCCGATTCCCTTCAGTACCATACTGGTTGCAACCATTCCAAAGCTGTGTACATTTAAGAAGCAAACCAGTCCGCCTACAACGGAGAAGCACAGTCCTGAAACAACGGCTCTCTTTTTACCAAGCTTACGGGCAATGGGCCATGCCACTACCATACCAACCGCAGTTGGGATTCCGCCAACCAGACCAAGTGTTGACATCAGTACTCCGGAAGTCTGCTCCGGATTGGAAGAATTGATAACGCTATCAAACATCCATCTTACATAGAAACTCATGGAGCTGTTCTTGATCAGCTGACCAAACTGGAAGATCAGGAAGTAAAGAATGATGATCCACCAGTATTTATTGTGGATACAGCCTTCCAGCTGTTTCTTCAGCGGAAGCTTCTCTTCCTTTACATTCAGGTTTGCTGTCTCTTCTGTAATACGCTCTCTTGTAAAATAGTACTCCAGCATACAGCCAAATGCACTTACTAGGCAAAGCACGATGGAAATGATTCTCCAGTGCGCATAGCTGGCATCCACATCAATTCCGCCGTCCTTTGTCACAAACAGGAAGCTCTGCAGAAGGATCGGCACAAGAATGCTGGCTCCAACTCCTGCGGATGCAACCATTGCTGCATTTGACAGGGTTGCCAGAAGTCCGCGGCTCTCAGAATTTCTGGTGGAAAGAGAAACCATGGAGCTGTGTGCGCAGTAAAAGCACGGATATGCAAGCGCATAGTACAGATTGTAGGAAACTGCGATCCAGATCATCTGAATAGCATTGCTTCCCTTGTTTGGTGTCATAAACATAAGGATAATTGCCACGATCAGCATAGGAGCTGCAAGAATCAGGTACGGTCTTGCTTTTCCCTGTGTGGATCTGGTGTTGTCGATCCACTGTCCAATCATCAGGTTTCCGAGAACTACGAAGATCACGGATACGATTGGAAGAAGTGTAGCAAATGCTCCGAATTTTGTCCAGCCAAGTACATCCACATAATAACGGTTCAGATATGCACCAAAGATGGAGTTGGCAAACATGGCACAGAATGGAGCCAGAAAATAACCGATGATCATTTCCGGGATTTTCACCTCATCAGACTTGATCCTGGTTTTGAAAACCGGCTTTTCTGCAACTTTTTTTGCAAAATTAGTAATGTTCAAGTGTTTCGCCTCCTGGGTTTATTTGACTCTTAAGATAAACTCTTTTCCCTTTTATTTAAACTTTGTCTGCTATTAGCAGATAAAGTATTTCTTGCTTTTTAAGGCGTTTTTACTTCAGGTCAAAGGACATAAAGTCAAACGCACCAGTTCCCTTGTAGCTGAAATACAGTGCCTCTTTCTCGCCAAGTCCGCTTAAATCAGCCGCAAAGCCATGCTGCTCTTTGCAAGGTTTCACCTGGATCTTTGCCACTGGCTTGCCGCCTTCCTCTGTGGTCACATAAACAACTCCAGTTGCTTTTCCCTTAATGTTAATGCGAACCTTTGAGGTCTCACGCAGGTCAAAATATTTGAAACCTGCCACTGCTCCGTCGCACATATTTGCCACATACTGGTCAGAGCCCTGTTCACGGTCTTTTCCCTCCTGTGTCAGATATGGATGACCAGACTTGAAATGCTTGATCATGCTCAGGAAACGGGTTCCCTTTTTGCCATATACGTTGCAGGCGATGTAGGAAGGATAGTTTCCTTTTCCCTTAAGCGGTCCGTCATTCAGACCACAGGAGGTCATCTCTGCCTGATAGAATTTGCCATTCTCGAAGCGGATGCGCTCTGCACAAGCCTGACGGGAAGACTGCTTACGGTTACTGTGTCTGTGATAGAAAACATAATAGCTTCCATTAATCTCGATCAGGCTTCCGTGAGTGTTTCCGGTACAGTTTCTTGCATTTTTTACATCTGTGATTCCAGGAAGGCCGATGTCCCCGTTGCTGACCAGAACACCGCCAAACTCAAAGCCCTCTGTAGGGTTATCGCTTGTTGCATAGCAAAGCTCATGGCTGTTCAGGGAGCTGTAGATGAAGTAATAGGTTCCATTGAATTTACGCATGGAGCTTGCCTCCAGGAAGGGATGTCCCTCATAAGAACTTCCTGGTGCTTCTTTCTCACTGGCAATTCCAATGTATTTCGGTCCCATTTTTACAGTAAGCATATCTGCGGGGTCCAGCTCGAAGCACATTGCACCGTGCTCAGTCGGCTTGGAGCCATCAAGCAGAAGGGGATTTCCTTGAAGGGCAAAGCCTGTGTAAAGATACAGCTTTCCATCGTCATCCATAAAAATGCCCGGGTCAAACTGCAGTGGCTCCTCTTTCTTTCCAATAGGAGTGCCGTCTGCATATTTTACATAACCATAGAATTCATATTTGCCTGCCGGCTTGTCACAGACAGCCACAGAGATCATCTTGGTGCCGCCCATGAAATAATAAAGATAAAATCTTCCGTCCGATCCCTGGATCATATCCGGTGCTGCCAGACCATTTGTAAGACGGATCTTCGGCGCTGCCGGATCCTGCTCTCTTTTGAAAATAACACCCTCATAACGCCAGTTGCCAAGATCGTCTACCGGTGCTGACCAGCATACATAGTCTCCAAGACAGAAATTCAAGCCGTTAAAAAGATCATGAGAACCATATATGTATACACGTCCGTCCACAATATGCGGCTCCGCATCCGGCACGTATTCCCAGCTTGGCAAATACGGATTTACAGCCTGCTTTGTTTTCATATTTCATCCTCCATTTACTATTTTTGCTTTGCTGCCCGCGCTTAAACATAAGCTTCCCAATCAGCAGACAGCATGTTTTATTTTATGCAAGTATTATAGCATCTGAATTTTCCCGTACCCGTTTTTAGCGCAAAGTGTATGAAATTTATCGCAAGTAGTACAAAACCGATGCGCAGCTTGCAGGACGGGCTGCTACTCCTTCACAGTTATGCACAAAAAAGGCACTGCGAAAATGTGCAATTCTCACAATGCCTTTCTTTATTCCTTAATTTCTCTCAAATCCAAACTGGTCAAAGCTGCAGATCATCTTGCCTTCCTCACCGTGGAAAACGAAGTATACTGCATGGACACCGGAGATTTCCTGCTGGCAGTCTGCCTTAAGCCAGCTCCAGGAGGTTTCGTTGGAGCCATCCTCTTTATTCTGGGCATTTTCTACTGCGTCAGCGGTCAGCTCCAGAGTTCCTGCAAGAGTTCCTCCCTGGTCTTCTGACGGTGCATCCAGATAAAGGTCAACAGAACCATCTGCACAGTCTGCGGTTTTGGAAACCAGCATTTTCAGAGTATCTGTTCCGGCATCACCGAAATCAAGATATTTGTAGCCTACAATATTACCGTCCTTCAGATTTGTTACACAGGTAGTGTGAACGGCATCCTGGTCACGGTCTGCCACAACATATGGTCCGTTTACAAGGCAGTCACTGTGCACGTTGTCCCCTTCTGTGGATGGTGCCGGGTGATCCACTGCCTCAAGAAGATAGGTTGTGGTATTTGCATTCCATGTGGAAAATGCATCCATGCTGTCAGCTGCACCGCAGGAGGTAAGTTCCATTGGAGTGATTACCGGGCTGCCGTCTTCTGCAGGACCAACGCCGATCTGACCGACAATTGCCTGTCTGGAAGCGTTGCTTGCATTTGTCTGGCGATGTCCGAAGAAGTACCATTTTCCGTTTACCTTTGCCATTCCGCCGTGGTTGTTTCCACTGATATAAGTTGCAAAATCCGTAAACTCCATCTCGCCTGTTTCCTGATTTTTCACATAGCGTCCGCTGGTATCGGAGATTACATTTCCGTGATCGCCGCTGACAAGAACGCTGGTGTCATAGCCTACAACATCATTGTCAATTCCGTTGGAACCATAGTGCCAGGTGCCGTTCATCAGGTCATCGGTCCATACGTAAGAGATTGCAGAATTGTAGAACGCTCCGTCTGCGCCAACCTCGTAGCTTACATAGAGAAGCACATAAGCGCCAAGCTCATCCACATAACCAGTCAGGGACGGTCCTTCAAAAATCGGAAGGAAACCACGCTCATCGGTTGGGCACCAGGTGGTTTCTGCAATTTCATATCCGTCATCTGCATTTCCGTCCAGCTTGTAGATAGAAGCCACATGCTTCATGCCGGTTGTGTAATTGTCTTCTTCTACCATTTTGCTGATTTCTTCGTTATCTGCATAACCGGAGGTCATGTTGGAAACAGCCATGTAAATGGTTCCGTTTTCAATGTAAAGACTTGGATCGTAGCTATTCTTGATCGGAATGGTGAGAAGTGCCTGATCCGGGTCCCATGGGCCTGCCGGGCTTGTGGAAGAACGAAGGACAGAATTCTCAAATACCTGGCTGGATACCATATAATAAGTATCTGTAGTCACGTCATACTCTGCATCCGGAGCAAACAGCATGTTTCCGCCGTAAGTATTTCCCTCGGAAATATCCAGGATCACGCCCTCATATCTCCAGTCGCTTAAATCATAGACAGGTGCAGACCACAGAACCTGCTCGGCACTGCACATGCTTTTTCCCTCTTTGTCGTGGGAGCCATAGAGATATACACGCCACTCTTCATCATCTCTTGACCAGAATACGTGAGGTTCTCCATCCGGCACATACTCCCAGGATGGAAGCAGCGGATTGCTGGAACCAGACTGGTCTGCCGGCTCTCCTGTTTTCGGGTTTGTTTCATATACAAGGGGATCTGTCTGGTAAGAATACTCTGCACCGCACTCGCTGCACACATAATGACGAAGACCTCCTTCCGTATCTGTGGCCTCATGGCTGTCCTCTGCCAGCTTGTAGCTGTTGGTGTGCTCGCAGGCACGGTATGGGGAAATCTCGTCATCGGATACAGCATCACCCTGTGCACTGTTTTCCTCTGTCTCGTCAGATTCAGCCTCTGTTGAGGCATCATCTGCATTTTTTGCTTCAGCCTCTGTTGGTGCTTCTTCGCTGACAGCCTCATCCGTAGTCTCTTCGCTGACGGTTTCTTCCGCCAGTACAGCAACTGCGTTTCCTGTCAGCAGCAGGGAACCTGTCATTGCCAGTACCATTAACTTTTTCATTTGCTTCGCTCTCCTTTTTCATATTTTGACAATATCTGCACATTCCGCGTTCATTGCCCGGAATGCTTCTGGTTTTATATTATCAGCAAACCACCCCGGCTATAATGTCCGTAAATGACACAAACCTTTCCTATTATGACTTTCTATTGACGGATTTCATGGTTTTGCTATACTTTTATTAGGATGTTAGGGGCAAAAGGGCTTTTGACCCTAACTCGATATCCACGAATTGCTCCGCTGCAAAGCAGCTCCCGCAATTCTCAATTTCACAAACCACACAGAAGCACTGCGAGGATTTCTCTATGAAACACTTTATCCAGACCCTTACAGGCAAGATCACCATTGTCATTCTGCTGATTGTTTTTCCTGTGATTTTCATGGTATACCAAAACGGCCGCAGCACACGGCAGAACTGGCAGGAGCAGCAGATCACCAAAGCGGAAGATGACCTTGCTTTATATGCCTCCTCCATGGATCACATTTTTGACATTCTGGAGGAAACCCTTTTATATCTTCCAATCAACAACAACAGCTTCAACCAGCTGGTCTCCTTTCCCCAGTCTGATACCCAGAGGCACTGGAGCCTGCTGATCAGCATAAAAGAACAGATTTCTTCCATAAAAGAGATCTACCCCTTCATGGAAAATATTTTCGTGTACTACCCGGAGCAAAACCTGTTTCTCAATGAAAAAGTAAATCCGGAAATGACTGCCGTGATTCGAAAACAGGCGGAAAATTTCTCAGGTTCTGCTGCTTCTTCCAAGCTTTGGAACACCGTTTCCACCGCCAACGGCTATTATCTGTACTGGCTTTATAAAAGAGACGGCTACTGTCTTGGTTCCTGGATTTCCTATGATGCGCTCCTTTCCTATATCTGTCAGAATGAAAGTACAGCAGCGGCAGATACCCCCACTTATCTTCTCACAGACTTTGCCGGAAACGTGCTCACTACCCAGGGTGGCATAACCGTCATCCCCAGGGAAGATCTTGGCGCTACTGTGGAAAAGGATGGGCAGTTTTTTATCACCTGCCAGGCGCTTCATCCAGGCGTGTACATTGCCAGAATCCTTGGGACAGCTGAACTTGGGCTTTCCCCCCACTGGTATTCCAGCAGCTTTGCCGCAGTTACCGTCCTGGCCCTGCTTCTGGTAATCTGCGTAGTCCTCTGTATTTCCCACTGGGTACTCACCCCTGTAAAAGAACTGACCCAGGGAATTGAGGAAATCGCCTCTGGAAATATTGAGCACCGGCTTCAGAATCCGTCCGGCACCAGCCTGGAATTCGAGAAAATTGAGACAGAATTTAACCATATGATGGACCAGCTCAAAGATATGCAGATCCAGATTTACCAACAGGAGCTGGAACAAAATGAAACAAAGCTGCGCTATCTCAGCCAGCAGATCCAGCCTCATTTTATCCTGAATTCCCTGAACACCCTGTACACCTACAGCAACCGTGATGTGGAAGCCACCCGGAAAATCATTCGTCTTCTTTCCCAGTATTACCGCTACGTGGTCAACATCGAATCCCGTTATGTAAACCTTGGTCAGGAGCTGGACCATATTGAAAATTTTCTCAAGCTTCAAAAAATCCGTTTTCCCAGAAAGCTGGACTACGAAATCCTCTGCGAAGACGGAATTGACATTGTCCCTATCCCGCCTTTTCTCCTGGAAAGCTTCATCGGAAACAGTCTGAAATACGGCCAGGATGAGCAGGAAAAAATTATGATCCGGATCCAGGCTGTACAGGTGGAGCCTTTTGTAATCCGTATCAGCGTGCAGGATCAGGGCGAAGGCTTTTCCCCGGAAATCCTTGAGGCCATCGAGGAGTACCACAAAACTCATGTGAAAAATGAACTGCTTGGCACCGGTATCTACAACTGCATCGAAAGGCTTAACCTGATCTATCAGGACCGCGCCCAGATTCGCTGCTATAATGCACTTCCCCACGGCGCAGTTGTGGAAATCACCATTCACCTGAATCAATGTGAAAATTAGGAGGTCGGTTATGAATACTTATTCGGTTCTTATTCTGGATGATGAAGAATTTTCAGTAGATGTGCTGATGGAAGATATCCACTGGGAAAAATGCGGCATTTCCCAGGTACATGGCGTGTATTCCGTCCGCCAGGCAAAGGAATTCCTGAAAAAGAATGCGGTCAATATTCTGATCTGCGACATTGAAATGCCAGGGGAAAACGGCCTTGACCTGGTGGAATGGGCCATGGAATATGCACGTTTCAGCAAGGATCCCATGATCTGCATTATGCTTACCTGCCACCCGGAATACAGCTTTCTTCGCAAAGCCATGCAGCTTGGCTGCCAGGATTATCTGCTGAAGCCAGTGGATGAGGAAGACCTGGAAGCCAGCCTGAAAAAAGCGGTGGAGGCTTTGAATCTCCGAAGCAAAGCCTACCGGCAGGAACCGGAAAAGGAGCCGGAATCCGGCCGGGACATTATCCGCCAAAAAGTGCTACCTTACATTCACCAGAATCTCACGGAGCCTTTTACCGTGTCGGAGCTTGCACAGAATGTTTCCCTGAATCCTCAATACATGATGCGTCTTTTCAAAAAAGAGACCAACATGTCTGTGCTGGAATATGTGACGGAGCAGCGGATTCTGCGGGCAAAGGAGCTTCTGCTGTCCACAGATTCTTCCATCGAGAATATTGCGGTGCAGCTTGGCTATTATAATTACACTTATTTTATGAAGGTATTTAAGCGTAATATGGGAATGAGCCCGGGGCAATACCGCAAGCAGTATGGGAAATAGAGCGCAATTCTCACTGTGCACCAAATGTATCTGACAAAATTCCATTCGTGAATAATCACAAATCCATAACCAACAGGGGGAGCAACATTGAAGCATCATAAATTATGTTTACAGAATTTATTTGAAAAAACCTTTTCCAGAAAAACTTCCCGGACATCGGAATGCTTAGCTAAAAAAGAGCATTTTCTCTGTGGAATCACCTTAGCTGCTGGAGGTACACTTTGCATGCTTCTTTTGGGATGCTCTGGAATTCCAGCTGGGGATTCTGCCCAAACAGTCGTCGCAGAGGATGCCCCCTGCCAGATCGTGATCGAGCATCTGACCCTTGGCGATACCCCTATGCCTGACCTTCAGAAAGTAGCGGATGCCGTCAGCGCCATCACCCTTCCGGAAATCAACTGCACCGTAAAAATTGAAAACATCCCCATCTCCGACCATGCCACACGCATCAGCCTGATGTCTGCCCAGAATGACCAGCTTGATATTATCAATACCGGACGTACCGTTTCCCTTTCTGAGATGGTGGCGGATGGAACCCTGCTGCCTCTCGATGACCTTCTCACCAGCCATGGCTCTGCGCTTCTGGAAAAAGCAGGCGACCTGATCAAAGCAGACATAATTGACGACCACATTTACTCCGTCCCTGCAAATCTTTACTGCGGGGGAAATTCCGGTTTTCTTTACAACAAGGATATGGCAGACAGATATAACATCCACCTCTCAGAAACCATGTCTGTGGAAGAAATCGAAGCTATTGCCGAAGCGCTCCACCAGCACGGGAAATACCTGCTTTCACAGGGGGACGGCAGTGATAACCCGATTTTGCTTGGAACCTTTTTCCCGTCAGTTGTTCCAGTTGGGAGCAGTATGTATGCCAATGGAGTCTCTGTGTTCGGTGATTCCGGAACTGATATCATAAATGTTTTTGAAACAGAGGAATATCTTGCATACTGTCAGCTTCTCAGGCGGTGGCAGCAAAACGGATGGCTTCCGGCAGATTCTCTTACCTCCGGCCTTCTGGTAAATCAACTTTTCCAGAATGAGGAAATTTTTATGACATGGCTCACTTCCAATCCCGTGGAGGAAGCTCTGCAGGCAAAAAATTATGGTTTTCAGGTAGATATGTTCGCCACCACTTCCCAGACGCCCCTTCGGACCAATCAGGTGCAGGAAGATGGATGGGGAATCAGTTCCACTTCCAAAAATCCAGAAAAAGCCATGGAATTTCTCAATCTGATGTATTCTAATCCCGAGATTTCCAACCTGCTGATGAATGGAATTGAAGGCCAGGAATATCAGAAGGTAAGCGACCGCATTATCACTTACCCAGACAACGTTTCTGCTGATAATATTGGATACAGCCGCTATTTCTCTGTTTTTGGAGATTTTATGGACATTTACCAGTGGCAGCCCGTTACAGAAGATTTCTACCAGGATTTAAAAGATTTCCGAGACAATATCACGGTCAGCCCGCTTCTTGGCTACACCTTTGACGTATCACCGGTTGCCTCTGAGTATGCCGCCGTTATGCGGGTGCTTTCCGAATATCTGCCGCCTTTGGAATGCGGGATGATTGCAGATGTGGAGGGAGCTGTGAAAAATATGAATGTGCTGCTAAGTGACGCCGGAATCAACCAGATTATTGAGGAAAATCAACGGCAGTTGGATTTGTGGCTTACTAATAATTCATAAATTTTGTGCAAAAGCAACGATAGTTTTTACTTGGTATTTGAAATTTTTTAATTGCAATTCTCCGATTATCTGGTATAATAATCACTCGGTAAACAACTTCATAACAAATTAGCTCTGGTATAAAATTGGAAACGACACAAGTGTACGCTTGATAACGAACAACACATGTGTCTTTTTTGTACTCAAAATTCAAAAAAGGAGAAAAATTTTATGCCAAAAACAAAGTTTCAAAATGTAATCTTTACCCTGATGATGTCCTTTCTCATGGTTTACGCCATGATCTGCTACAACATTTCCCTGAACATCGGCGGAATGAGCAACCAGGTATTCCTGATGGCCTTCGGTGAAATGAAAATCATGTGGCCGGTTGCATTTGTGCTGGAATTCTTTATTGTGGACAACCTTGCTCATAAACTTGCCTTCCGCATCGTCACACCAAAGGACAGACCATTTGCAATCACAGCAGCAATTTCCATTATGATCATCTGCATCATGTGCCCGGTCATGAGCCTGATTGCCACAATCTTATTCAAAAACGCAGGTTCCCAGTTCGTTGCCGTATGGTTCCAGACAACCTTCATGAACTTCCCAGTTGCTTTCTTCTGGCAGCTCATGTACTGCGGTCCCCTTATCCGCTTCCTCTTCGGCAAAATGTTCCCGGAGAAATAATCAGTATTTGAAAAGGCATTGCAGGATTTTCGCTTCCTGTAATGCCTTTTGACTTATATCTTCTATATAGATTTTATTTTGTATACACAAGTTTCGTTTCCCCAGTCATTCCATAATCATCTGGGTCTGGGGTGCCGAAGATCCAGCCGTCGTAGCCCTGGGTGATCATAATGTTGCGAAGGGAGCTGGTCACGCGCACGGTAATGGTATTTTCACCGGGCTGTATGTAGGCAGTGAGGTCAGCGGTGCGGCGGTCCATGTTGACCGGGACTTTGGTGTCGTTGATCCAGATAGCGGCGGTTCCGCCCTGGAAGCTGTCGGCCTGGAATTCAATTTTGCCTGAGTTCGTTTTGGCAGCTTCTGAAGAAGCTGATTCTGTGTCGCCTTCGCTGGCTTCAGTATTTTCTGCAATCTGCCATTCATCTGGAAGTTCAAATGTAGTGGTATAGGTTCCAATACCAGACACAGTTTCACCAACAGACTCTATATCTTTCCATGAAACCAGCTCAGCCAAGGTTCCGACGTCTATTTCTACGTGATTGGTTGTGTAAGCAGCTTCTGTTGTGGTGACTCCGGTATCCTCGTTTTCCTCGGTGCGGGTTACTTTCTCGCCAGGCTCGTAAGAATCTATGGTAAGGTTCCAGTTACTCAGTGTAAGTACATTATTAATAGAACTTTTTTCCTGCAGTTCATCTACTGCTTCATTGCCTTCTTTCTCTTTTGCACCAGCTGCATTTTTCGAAACATTCTTCTCAACTTCTGATTTCGTATCTGCAATGTCTTTTGCTTCATTCCTTGTTCCTTCTCCAGAATTCTCTGCCTCAATCTGCTCCACAGAGTTTTCTCCGTCATCCCCATGCTTCAGTGCAAACACCATCGTCTCTCCAGGTGCCGCATCCACATGCAGCACAGTTCTGCCATCTTCATAGCTGACGCCCTGAACCTTTTCCACGTTTCCGCTCCAGGTGTCGATCACATAAGGCTCATAAATTCCATCCAGTGAAATTTCACCCTCGTAGTTTTCCTCATCCTCATACATGTAGTGATAAAGATAGAGATAATCTGCATCCTCTGCACTTCTCATAACCGGAAGAAGCTTTGTATTTGCCTCCTTGTACTCCACTCTTGGAGATACCCCAAGCTCCTGAGATGCCGCTTCCTCATCCGGTGTAATGGAAATCAGGTTGGCTGTGGACCAGTGGGTTCCGCTTGTCATGCTTACGCTCATCCCAAGACGGTTGCATTCCTCAATAATCACTTTCGTGTCATGAATCCACTCTGGAGAACCCCACGCGTAGGTTTCCTTGTCCAAATACTGGGACTCATCCAGAGTTACAAACTCAATTCCGCCATAACCATCGTCATAAAGTTCCTGCACAGATTCCCGCAAAGTCTCATTTGTATGAGAACCTTCTGCCAGCCACCAGCGGGCATAAGGTTTATATTTCATTTCCGGCTGGGAAAATTCCGCTGCAATCTGATTGGCAAAGTCGTCCTCACTTCCGTTATTTTCTGCTGCACTTACGTGTATCAGTGATCCATTCAAAGACATGGCAGCCAGAATTGCTGCCATAGCTGCGGCCTCAAATTTTTTCCTTTTCACTTTTCTCCTCCTTTTAAAAAATGGGCACTCGATAAGAGCACCCCATATTTTATTTCCAGCAATTCAATCTGAGATTATTTTTCCTCTAAGTGAGCATCCAGGAATTCCAAGCCTACCGTTTCCGCATAATCCCTTCCCTCTTCGAAGTTCATCTCAAATCCATGAGTAGAACGCTTTCCATATATCGGAACCAGAACAGAGCCTTCACTTGTATAAGACTCTTCCAGTGCTTTTTCAGAATAGCTATATGGAACCAGGCTGTCATTAATTCCGTGAATTAGCATAACATCTCCGTCATACGCACTGATGGTTCCATAAACATCTAAATCATAAACTGCCTTCACATATTCAGAGCCAACCGTTCCAACTGGCATCTCCGCCTCGCCTTCTGGAATATCTTCTGCAGATGCATAGGTCTCCTTTGCATTGTCCGCAATGCAAAGTGCCGGATAAACTAGGATCATAGCCGCCACATCATCCGCACGGTCTGCCGCTGTCAGCGCACTGACAAGTCCGCCCTGGCTCTGTCCAAGAAGGAACAGATGATCCTGATCCACATAATCCTTTGATTTCACAAAATCCATAACTGCGCTTAAATCAGACTTCTCTGTCATAACCGTCATGTCCATAAAATCCATATCGCTGTTTCCATTCTGGGAACCGCCGCAGAAATCAAAGGTATAAACCACATAGCCGTCCTGTGCTGCTTTTTCCGGCCATTTCGCACGCTCCATCATTTGGGAAGTGGAGCCGATTCCGTGACTCATAATGACCACCGGATAAGTCTGGTTTTCGTCAAAATCAGCTGGATAGTAAAACTGTCCGTAAATATTGTTGTCTCCATTTTTACACCAGGAAACCACTTTTGTGCAGTCATCCAGTTCGATGGTGTAGCCTTCCTCTATTTCTGGATTTGCTTCCTCTGCTTCGCCTTCTGCTTCAGAATTTTCTTCTGTATCTGTACTTTCCGTCTCTGCCTGCACATCTGCATTCTCTTCTGCCCAAACAGATGTTGCTGCACAGCCTGTGCTTAATACTGCTGCCATACCAAGTGCCAATAATACTTTCTTCTTAAACATCTCTCATTCCTCCAAATTCGTTGACTTATTATGAAAAAGTTTATCATCCTTACTGGCAGTTTGCTACCATACTTGCATAACCTTGCATTTTTCCGTCATAATCTTCATTCATGCAAGTGCCTTTCATCCGACCAGTAAAAATATAGCGTGCATAAACATTTACGCACGCCACGCTGCTCATTTTTCCATGCTTGGCAGGGGAATCAAAATATTAATATTGAACACTCCGTCCTCCGCTGTCACGGACATATTTCCGTGATGATTTTCCGTAATCATCTTAATGCTCTTCAGACCAAAACCGTGATGCTCTTTATCTTTCTTGGTTGTCTCAAAACCATCGCCAGATTTTTTCAATTCTCCCTCATAATAATTTTCCTCATGAATGGACAGGAAATTTCCCCGGGTACGCACCAGAATATTGATTGTCCGTTTCTCTTCCTCTTCCAGATGGGAAACAGCAGTCACCGCATTGTCCACAATATTTCCAAACAGGGAACAAAGCTCACTTTCTGATAAAAAATCCAGTTTTTCTCCCTCTGCGATACAGGTCATGTTAATTTTGTTATATTCACAGTAGAGTTTCTTTTCTGTAAGAATGGAATCCAGAATCTTGTTTCCCGTCTGAAACATAGAATCATAAATTGCCAGTGCTTTCTGGATTTCCTTCGCCTCTTTTTCGTAGGCACTTCCAGACAGACTTTGCAGACGCTTGAACCAATGCTTCAGATCATGGCATTTGATATTGATCAGTTCCATATTTTTTCTGGAAAGCTCATATTGCTGCTGTTTCTGATAGAGCAGATCTTCCAGCTGCTGCTTCTGGGCAGAAATGGAATTGCGCTTCAAAGTACCAAACTGTACCATCAGAAGCAGCAGACAGGCAACCATGGAAAAAATTTTCCACGCAGCGAAAATCTCTTTTGTCTCCACGCCAAGCATATGGTCTACCATATAAAACTTAAACACCGTATCAATCAGCCCTGCTGTTACCAAAAGCAGCAAGAGGAAACCCGGGTGAACGGTTACATGCTCCGTTTCATCGATTCTCTTTTCCATAAAATGCAGTACCATATATACGGCCACTGCCAGCAACACTACATAAAGCAGAATAAATGCAATCCCATCGTTTATGTTCAGAAAAGTCTGTAACAGAATAAACACGCTGTACAAAATAATCTGGGTACTGTACGCCGCCACACTGACGAAAAAGATTTCCCTCACAGAATTTTCATAGCAAAATACCATGGTCAGCATGCTCAGAAGAAACATGATTATGATTCCCGGGATACTTTCCCACATGGTTTTGGTATTGCTTACAAAGAGCAGCGTTCCAAACAGACAGATTCCGCTTCCGGCAGCCGCTCTTATCCAGAACAGCGGTTTTCTGGCAAAATTACGGCACATCAGGAAACTGAACAGCAGTAATTCAAAGGTAAGTTCACATTTCCAGACAATCTCCCATATGTTCATGCGCTGCATCCTCCTACATAATCATTCAGGGCTTTCATAAAGCTTTTCTTCCTGGGATGGCTGATCTGCAGCTGGATTTCCCCAATGCTTACCAGATAACCTTCCACAGAAGTCACGTAATATAGGTTTACATAATAGCAGTTGTTGCATAATGCAAATGTGTTGTTTGGAAGTTCTTCCATTACCTTTTTCATGCTGCCATAGGCTTCCACATCCTTTTCCTCAAGATGATAGATTACTTTGTGGCCCAGTACTTCCACGTATTTGATTTCGTCTATAGAGGTTTTCACAAGGCCGTTTCTGGTGTTGATGATGAACTGCTGTTTTTCACGGGAATGGATTTGCTTTACCGCCCGTTTCATTTTCAAGCTGAAGCTGAAATAGTTAAGGGGCTTTACAATGTAATCCATAGCATCCACCTCATAGCCGTGAACCGCATACTGTGCCATGCTTGTCACAAAAACCAGCACTGCCTCTGTGTTTCTCTCCCGGAATTTCCGCGCCGCCTCAAGCCCGTCCATGTACGGCATCTGAATGTCCATAAATACCATCTGGAAGTCCATTTTCCGCTGTTCCAGAAAATCCATGGCATCATGAAACTCCGTTATACTAAAATGCTCATTCTCCTCTGTCTCAAACCGTCCCAAAGCATCTGTTATTATTTCTCTGTCTGTATCGTTATCTTCTACAATCGCAATGCGAAGCATTTTTCCTCCTCCAATCCCCAAATATTCCCACACTTCTTCCATAATATCTTATCTAAAATAATAACATTTTTCCACGCTTCTGCATCTTTTTAACGCAATATGCTGTTTTTTTATCGTGTATGGATAGTTCACATGGACAGATTGCATAATTACGGTGATTATTTCCCACGTTCCGTTTCAAGAAATAAAGAAAAGTCCCTTTACAGCTATCTTTCAAACTGTAAAGAGACTCACCCAATGTTTATGCCATTTCTACTGCAGCATCTTTACTGAAATTTTTGCACCATTTCTTTACCTTTGAAAATGGCAGATTCAAAATCTCGGATATTTCTTCCTGCGGATAACCCTTCGCGAACATGTTATAAACAACTTTTTTATTTCTTTCTTTTTCTTTTCTTTTTAAACGTTGCTTATGCTCTTTGAGACGCTTTTCAACTATTTCTTCCGCCATTTCTCCAGCCATCTCTTCTGCCATCTCTTCTGCCATTTTCGGAGCCATATCAGCCGCCATATCTTTCGCTATTTTAGCCGCCATCTCTTCCGCCATTTTAGGCGCCAGTTCCTGAGCAATCACCCTACCCTCTATCTGCGCCTGCAATTTTACCGCACCGTCCCATGCTTCACACATGTCCTTCACCTCCATAACTCTTTCATCCACAATCGTATACTGCTCCAACAAAATCCCCAGAAACCACCTGGTTTCCACGCTTAACTTTTGTATTTCTTCTTTATGATCTTCTATGTACTTTCTCAGTTCTTCCTTCTTCCGGCTATGGTTCATAATCTTAAAGATTTCTTTCCATTCCGTATGGAACAAATCTGGATTCTGCTCATGAATGTCAACTAAGCCAATATCATATTCAGGAAGCTGTCCTGAAAATTTCTTCACTTCTTCAGGAATTTTCATCATTTCCTGTAAATGCTGTTTGCTGATCCAACGTTTCTCGCCCAGATAAACTACCAGATGAAAAACTGGAATCAATGGTTGACGTTCATGAGTTTTTTCAGAATCATCTTTTTGCTTGCGTGCTTTTAACTGATTCGTATATTCGACTCCATCATAAGTAAGACAGCGTACCGGCATTTCATAATCAGCACTGGATTCCACTTCACATGCAATCAGGAATCTACAGCCAGGCTTATCATAAAGCCGTAAAAAATCACGCTCCCTTTCCAGATAAATTCTCTTCGTTCCATTTTGAGAAGAACTGTTTTTCTTTTGTAAATTTACCAGATCAGCAGTATCCGCTACTGATACCCGTTTTTTCCTCTGTACTTCTTTCAGATACTGAGCCTCAATAATCTGCTTCCCTGCAAATACAGTTCCATTAATCAGATCCGCAAATCGCTCATGGTCTGCCAGATATTCTTGCATTCCCTGGTCTTTAGCCCCAAAGGCCTTCACCTTCTTTCACTTTATACTACTTACAGGAATTTGCTGCCGAACGGCATAAGAAAAATACAGAGTTCCTGAAATGTAGTACCAGAGTATCACAAAACCAAGGCCAGTTCAATGACTTTAGAAAGTTTTAAGAATATCTATTTTATTGTTTGCATTTATATAATATCATTTTTGTTTTAGGAACGCAATGCTCTATGAGATGATTTGTAATCAAATTAAAAATATATAGCCAGCTACCAGCTATTTTTCACTGATGGCTGTCTTCTATTCCTATTAGTCTACTCTTGCAAATCTATCATAAACCCATCTCCAACCGGAACTGCTCTATCCTCCGGATTTTCATTTTCTCCATACTCACTGGAAGATTCTTCTACATAAAATTCATCATCCCCATCCTGATATACAAATTGGTTTCCAGCATCGTCTGCATAATAATATAACTGCAAAGTTAGCTGTTTCGCATTTGGAGAAATTCCGGAATCTGTCAGATCAAATACAAGATCTGGATTTCGATATGAATTCAGTTCAAAAACCAGTTCATTTCCAAGATCATCTTCTCCGCGGATCAAGAATTCATCATTTTCTGCCATATCTGGCAATTCACCATAAATTGTTCCGCCAAAAATATTATATTTAATTTTTGAAATAGCAATGTTTTTCCCATTTTGCAGCTGCATGGATTCCTTAATGGGTATTTCCTTCGTATCTACGGCTAAGGTTTCCAGCGTAGCAGTAAAGGAAAAAATGTATTCATCCTTCTTCTCAATCTGATCATCTTCCGTTTTAAATGTACCAATCGTTATATCAATTTTCTGTGAACCAGACAAATCATTTCGGTAAAATTTTGCCACATAACTTTTAGAGACTGCATCATCAGCTTTCGAATTAGTATTAAACGAATACTGCCCCTCCAGTGCTAAATTTTTCCCATCGATTACGGCCTCGGCACTGTTCATGGATATATCATTATCACCGCTCTCATTGCTCAAAGAATAAGCAATCCACAAATTCTCATGATCCATCGCCACTTCCTCTAAAGATACTGCAATCCCGTTCTTTCGAATCGTTTTCTGAATTTGTTTTACATAATCATCCGCATCTTCTATACTGCCTAATATCCTGCTAATTAAAGAAGTCATTTTATTCCAGGCAGCTTTGACCTCATTCTTATGTGTTGCTCCTATTGCCACTGCAATTATTATCACAACACAGGCAACCGCAAACCTCATATATTTTCTGAACACTATGGTTTTATTTTCTCTCCAGGGTTTTGAAGCCTGATAGATGTAATTTTCATTAACATCCGCAAATACCTCCAGAAAATCCCAACCCTTGTTATCCTGCATAGCCAGCCTCCTTCAACAAAGCGTAAAGTTTTTTCCTGCTGCGTGCCAAAACTGATTTTATTTTGCTTTCCCCACATCTGTGTCTGTTTGCGATTTTCTTTATAGAATCCATGTACCAGTAACGTCGTATAAAAATATCCCTGTCACGTTCAGAGAGCCTCTGCAAAAAGTCATTGAAAATTTCTACAATTTCTTTCCTTCGCAAATACGCATCAATTTCTGAAGAAATTACACTTCCTAACTTCTCTACCTCTCCTGCAATATTTTCCATGTGAGAATTCATTCGCTTTTGTGCATTTCTTTTGCGATATCGGTCAATTGCGGTATTTCTCGTAATCTTTGAAACAAAAGGAGCTAATATAGAAGGCCTTTTCGGAGGAATACTATTCCATGTAAAAAGCCACGTATCATTCACACATTCTTCTGAATCTTCCCGGTTATATAAAATGCTATGCGCAATCAAGAAGCACATATTTTGATACTTGTTTTTTGTCTCTGTAATCGCACTTTCATCTCTGGCAAAATATAAATCTACAATCTGTGCATCATCCATTCCGTGATTTTCTTTCCAATGCTCCTGTATATTTTGTTTTTCATCATATATCACGCAAAATTTTATCATCCGTCGCATAGAATGCAGTATTTTTATGAAAAAAGCCCTCCCCGCAATTCACTCATTGCGGAGAAGGCTCTTCCGATACTGTTCTGGAGTCATACCCTCAATCTTTTTAAATGCCCTAAAAAAATAACGAACATTATTATATCCCGATAGCAGAGCAATCTGATACATTTTCTTATCTGAAGAAACCAATAATTCTTTTGCATGCTTCACTCTTACCTTGTTCAAATAATCTATAAAGCTTTCTCCCATTTTTTTCTTAAAAATATGGCTTAAATAACTTCTGTTCACATGAAACAGAGAAGCCGCAATTTCCACACTGACATTTTTCTGGTAATAATGCTCAATATAGGTCTTTACATTATTTATTAAATCCTCGTCACCATATATTTCCTGTGTAACAAAATTATGTGCAATATTAGTGAAAAACGTTCGATAATATTGATAAAGTTCTGCCAAACCGAAAATTACACTTACAGCATTCTGTGTAGTAGTTTCAGTACGCATAATCTGCAGCTCCGGTATCGAGTAGCTTAACATATACCGCAACTGTCCGCTGATCTGATAACAATTAAATTTTATATCACCTATAGAAAGCCCTGGTATTCCATGATAAATCTCGAACAGTTCGTCTACTAATTTTTCTGTTTCTTCTACCCGTCCCGCTTCCACTGAAAAAATCAGCTTATCCATATTTTTCCAAGGTATTCTTCTGGGTGGTATGTTTTGTTCACTATATTCAAATATATTTTCAACATCGTCTATTCTATTCTGATTTAACGCAATCATTGTTTCTTTAAACGCAATTGTCAGCTCTGAAATATTTGTATGTACTGCACTGATTCCATAAAGTACTTCCTGCCTGTATTTCCAGAACAAGGAAGAAATTCCCTTAATCACCTGTTTTGCAAATGTATTTTCCTGGAGAAATTCTCCTTGAGGAAATGTCAGTATAAGAAATCCAATATTATCACAGCAATGGTGTCCTACAAACAGAGTGTTGCTTTCATATTGATTTTCCTTCATAAAATACTCTATTTCTTCTGGCCGAATATTTTTTTCTGAATACAATGTAATCAAAATGATTTTTCTTTCCTGAAACATGAAACGAATTTTTCTGGAAACAAAATCGCCATTCCCAGTAGAATGACCTTCAATTATATTTCTGATTATTCCAAGATCATAATTTTCCTGTGATTTTTCATAATGTTCTGTTTCAAGTCTGCTCTTTATACTCTCTGTTTCTTTTAGTTCCATTTTCTTGATAACCTTTTTCACAGACTCAACAATATCTTCAGTACTAAAAGGTTTTAAAATATAATCTATAGCTTTTGCATAAATTGCCTGGCGCATATATTCAAAATCCTGATATCCGCTAATCACAATCAGTGCAATCTCCGGATATCTCTCAGCCAGAACAGGAAGCAGAGCAGTTCCGTCCATAACCGGCATCTTCATATCTGTTATTACAAGATCTGGATGAACCGCTTCAATCAGCTGCAGCCCCTGTTCCCCATCTTCAGCTTCCCCTGTACATTGTAAAATATTTGCAACTGGTGCCAGCTTTTCAATCGTTCCTTTTCTTGTTAAAAGTTCATCATCAATAATGACATACTTGTACATTCCCTGCCTCCTACCGTAAAATTGGAATAATTATAGAAATCTTCGCTCCCTTTTCCGGCTGTTCTTCCAGAAATAAACCATATTTTTTTCCATAGTACAGTTGGATACGAGTGTGTATATTCTTTATTCCTATGCTGTTTGCGCAGCGCTGCCCTAATTCAGAAAATTCCGGTTTTTCATTAAGCATCTCGCGAAGCTGAGAAATTTTTTCCTGTGAAAGCCCAATTCCATTGTCTTCAACAGACAATATCATATCTGTATTTTCTAATTTTGCTGCTACACAGATTTCGTTTCCATTTTTGCAGTAGTTTAATCCGTGATATAACGCATTTTCGACCAATGGCTGGAGAATCAATTTTAACACTACAATGTCCATGCACTCTTCCGGCACTTTTATTTTTAACATATATTGATGGTTAAATCGTATTTCCTGTATGATAGAATAATCAGCTGTATGGCGCAGTTCCTCCTTAAGCGGAACTAATTCGCTTTCCGTTTTTATACTATATCGAAACATTCTTCCAAGTGCCATTGACATCGTAGCAATAGAAGGAACTTTTTCAAGAGTAGCGATACTATTTATTGATTCCAGCGTATTATATAAAAAATGAGCGTTTATCTGAGATTCCAAAGACCGCATCTGGGAATCTAATAAAATGAGTTTGTTTTCCAGTTCGTTTTTTACATAAAGATTTTTATCATCCAGCATTTTCTGGTAAGAAGCATACAGAATCCCAATCTCATTATTAAGATTAAAATATGGCACCACTGACATATCTACAAGTTCATCTGGCTGAAGCATCAGACTGCTCAATGTAGTAATTGGCTTGGTAAGACTATTTGCTAATATCATGGAAATCAAAATTGCCACAGCAATACTGGTAAGGATTACTGCCATTAGAGTAATCTTTGTAATACCAAACTGCTTGTAAAGCTGTTCCTGATCAATATATGCTTTCAGTACAAGCGGTTCCAGTGACAGCCCCTGCTCATATTCCAGAACATTTCCAGCCTGAATAACTGAAGGATCCGTAGATGAAACAATCAGCTCCTTGTCCCAAATAACAAGCCTGGCAATGGATGGCATCGGATTTATTTCTTCCAGGCTCAAAAAAGCAGGGTCACAGTCAACCATTAAAATACCAAGAAAACCTTTATCATAAATATCATAAAGTGCAGTACAAAAAGAAATAGATTCTGATGGTTTTCCATCGAAAAACTCTTTTATACACGGACCATATACATAAGTTGCGCCATGCAGGGAAAGCGTTTCCTGATACCATTCCTCAGCAAAGGGCGTATAATTATATTTTATATTAATCCCCTTTCCATATCCTTTTCCCAGAATAGTTCCATCGGGTAAAAACAAAAAGATACCGTTTAAATCAGCATTATTATAAAAATAATTTTGTAAAGATACACGTACCTTTTTATTGCTCTGGAAAATATCTTTGCGTTCCGCCTTGCTGTCCTCTTTCCTATAACGTTGAATATCATCTATAATCGAATTATGATTTTCTCCTGGAAGATACAGTGCCTCTATAATATGTTCAATTACGGATAACGACTCTTCCGTATGAGACGTACAGATTCTCAAAATGTTATCAGATACCTGTCTGGTTTGACTGTCCGCAAGCTGCCGATAACGGTTGTAAGTATATAACGATGTTATCAGTACAGGCAAAACAGATATTGTCAAAAAAATAATCAAAAATTTATTTCGAAGTTTCATCAGCCATTCCTCTCCGTTTACATCATTCGTGACTTATTTTTATTATAAAGCTCAAATGATAAAATGTATACTCTTGTATTTATTTGAAGCTGCCAATATAATAATGTCAGAATTAACAGTCCATTGCTATTTAACCATAATGATAAGGAGCCTTTATTCATGAAACTTTCCAATATCCTGTTCTTTCCAATATTCGCCGGGATTCTCTCTGTTTCAGCCTGTACACGGTCAGAACCAGTTACAGAAGCTTCTGAAGTCTCAGTAGAACTTCCAGACCACATAACAATTATGACCCCTCCTTATTCTGGCACTTTTCTGGAAAATTATTTAAAGAAACAGTATCCTGGAATACAAATAGATCTTCTCAGTTATCCGGAAGATCAGTACTATACCGTTTTAAAAAGCCGTCTCTCCACTCAAAATGCAGCTGATATTATTGATATTCAGTTAGATTACGCTGGTCCTAACGGTGTAAAAGAGCTTGGCCCAGCAGGCTATCTGTATCCCCTTTATGAAGTTTCTGAAAATTATTCTGACCGCAATGAAGAAAATCTCCTGATTTCAGACGGAAAGGTTTATGGAAAAGCCTGGCAGCGCATGACACTTGGAATTACTTATAACAGAACGCTCTTTGAAAAATACGGCCTTTCTTACCCAACATGCCTGGAAGAATTTTTAGACTGCTGTGAAATTCTGAAGAATCACGGAATCCAGCCGCTTGTAATCGAAGGACATAATATTTCCAGTTTTCAATATCCTCTGTATCAGATTGCTGCAAATCAGCTTTATCCCGTTTATCCAGACTATGACAAACAGCTTAGAGAGGGAACCGCGAAATTTACGGATCCAGGTACATGGGACCACATATTCGAAATTTATCTTTCTCTTTTTGAACGTGGATATATCAGTGAAAACGCTTTGGACTACAATATTGAAGAGGCTTCAGCTATGCTTCTTGAGGGAAAAGCAGCTATGATGTTTGATACATCGCTTAATCATAATTCCTATATCAATACAGATTCCTTGCGTGATACTTTTTATTTCGCCCCCTTTCCTGCTAATTCCAAAGGAACACAGCTTCATATAAGTGAATCCCTTGTTGGGGGGTATGGAATTTGTGCCAGCTCACCACATACAGAATTTTTGAGAAATGCTATTCTGAACTACAACAGCACGCTTCAGCAATACTATTATCTGAAAGGAGCCACATTCTCTGAGGACAAATATTCTGATCTTCCGTCTTTTCCATTCTGCAACCAACAGTGGCCCAATGAAGTAGAAATTGTAATGGAGTATCAGCTATCCTCATATCTTTCAGGCGACGCAGATAACATTTCCGACATTACTTCTGCAATGCAGTATGAGCTTGAAAAATAAGCCTGATTACACCTAACATTTGTACATCTTTTTTTTAACAAAAGTTCTTCCTTCTTCTGTTATTATCAAGTTACCAATTAAATTTTGAAGGAGGAACCCTATGAAAAAAAATGCAAAAAAGAGTATTGTGCTTGTTGTCAGTGCTGCAATGACCGCCAGTACTTTCTCTCCAGTCCTTATAATGGCAGAAGGAACGGAGCTTAATGAATCTGCTATCAATGCTGCAGAATTTGCAGAACCAGGAATGGAATACCGCCCGGGAGTACGCTGGTGGTGGCCAGGTGGTGCCGCAAAAACAGAAGATCTGATTGCACAGATTGAATACCTGGCAGAAAATAATTTCGGAACCGTAGAAATCAATCCATTCAACAACGGCTTTGTAATGACAGACGCCGTTCAGGAAGATCTGGAAAACATCTTAAATTACGATACACCTGAATATTACAAAAAATTAAAAGCCGTAGTTGCCGCCGCAGCCGAAAAGGGAATCACCGTGGATTTAAATATTGGCTCTGGCTACTGCGCAAGTGATGATTCTGTTCAGCAGGAAGACACTATGGGCAATATGGGACTTGGAAGAACAACGATTTCCGTTGCTGAGGATGGTGTTGGCACAGAACTGACACAGGATGTTCCACCGGTTGAAATCAGTTCTTTATACCTTACCCAATTGACTCCTTTCGTATATGCTTACTGTGCCCCAGATGGAACAGAGGGAACATGGACCGGTACAAATGCCAAGCTTCAGGCTGTTATCATTTCAAAAATTGTAAGTACAGAGGGCGCCAACATTATTGATCCTAATGCAGGAATGTTTGGTTCTTCCGGGGAAGATACAGATACAGACGCTGAGCCTGTTCCATTAAATTTTTATGATCCTGAAACAAAGGAAGTCACAAAATCCTACACGAAACAGTATGTTCTGGATCCTGAAAAAACCACTGTAATTCCTGTAGACCAAATTCAAGATGGTAAGATAACCTTTACCCCTGATGAAGCAGGCGATTATGAAATTATTGGCCTTTATAATGAAGATTCAAACAGTGTGGGATTAACCGAACTCCATTATAACTCTGAAAAAAGAGATTACGTAGTTGACCATCTTGATGCGGATGCAGTTGCAACATATGTAAAAAACTGGATCGAAGGAAACGATGAATCCCCCAGTGATCTGCATACAATTACAGAGGAATACGGTGACACACTTCGTGCCGCATTTAATGACAGCTATGAGTTCCATAATGACAACTTCTACAATGACAAAATTTATGAAGCAGCTTCCGACAGCAATAACATCCTCGGCTATGATTTCTCCAAATATCTGCCAATCATGTACGATATTGGATCTGCAAACTTTAACCTTGGTATGGTAATGGATCCGGAAAATCCGGAAATCACCTATCAGACAACTGCTAACAACCCACTCACCTACGATTTAACTGAAGATGAAATTTCCAGAATTAAATACGATTTCCAGCAGTTGATTGATCAGGCATTCCAGTCTGGTATGGAAAGTTTCAGCAAAACGCTTGCCAATTATGGTCTTGTATACAGACAGCAGGCTTACAATCCGCCAATTGACACTTTAAAATCCTCCAAATATGTGGACATCCCGGAAACCGAAGGTCTGGATGAGCTCCAATTGAAACGTGTTACTTCCGGTGCTCACCTTTATGGAAAAAATCTGATTACCTCTGAAGTATATACTTTGGGAAGCACACCTTATACCTTAACCCCATCCTTTATTAAAGAGGGTTATGACCTTATGGCAACTTCAGGTGTTACTAACTTCTTCTACCACGGATTAAACGCAACTTACTATGGTACAGATGAGCAGAAGGAAGCTGGCGTATGGGGCGAAGAAGGATGGCGTGCGTGGCCAACCATCGGAATTGAAACCAATGAAACAGATTCCCTGTCTGGCTATTATAAAACTTTAAATATGTACAGTGCACGTAATAATTATGTAATGCAGTCCGGATCCCAGAGTGCTGATGTCGCTGTATATATGCCACTCTTTGGTTCTATTGAAGAAAACGATACCATTACTACCCTGAATACAGAAGGCTATTTATATGATGTTATGAACGACGATGTCATTCAGAATGAACTTTCTACCGAGAATGGAAAGCTCACTGTTACGGCTTCTGGAATTACCTATGATGCACTTATTATTGACAAACAGTCCCTTCCGACAGCAACCATGGAAAGTCTGGAAAAACTTTCTGAAGAGGGTGCAAATATTGTATTCTTCGGTGATCTTCCAAACCGCCAGCCAAGCTATCTTGACGGTGCTTACCAGGAAGCAGATGCCCACATTGATGAGCTTTCTGCTGATATGCAGAAACAGGCTTCCGTAAAAACAGCCGCTACTGTTGACGAATTAAAATCAAGCCTTTCTGAAGTTGTAGCTCCTGAAATTACCTACACCTCCAACGAGCAGGTAAGAATGAACAGAAGAACTCTTGAGAGCGGCGGAGAAGTTGCTTATATCCGTAATATGGATCAGGAAAACAGCAACATAGTTGAAATTCAGATTTCTGAGAATCTTTGCAACGGATATCTTCTTGATCAGAATACCGGCAAAATTTACAACACCGACATTTCATCTGGCACACTTTCTCTTGAATTAAAACCAGATGCATCCATTATCCTTCTTTGCGAAACAGAAGGAAACGGATATACTGATGCGGAGGATGGAAAGCCAGAGGCACTTGTCGATACAGTATCTTCTACAGTTGAAACTGGCGCCATTACCCTTACCGTAACAGCAGACAATATTGGTACAAATATTCCTGCTGATGCCGCTGAAACAAAAATTTATGAAGGTGATGTTCTTGGAGACTGGGGAAGTGCTACCTTCCAGAATGGAGAACTGAAATATGTAAGCGATGAGGGCATTTACAATACAACCTTTACAATTGACGATCTTGCTCCATATACGACTGGTGAAAAAGCTTTGGTCTTGAACTTAGGCGAAACGAAATATGCTGCTGAAATCATTGTAAATGGCATTAATCTTGGTCAGCTTGTATATGCACCGTATGAAAGAGATATTACTTCAGCACTTACTGAGGGTGAAAATACTCTTGAAATCCATGTACAGCCACTTCGAAGCAATCGGCGTGTAGGTTTAAAAGAAGCTTACGAAGCAGATCCGGAGGCAAACGCAAAATATGAATACTACAGCAAAACTGTAGGCGCTGCAATGGGCGATGCTCCAACTGTTATGGGCGGCGGTATTGTAGGACCGCTTTCCTTAAACATCATCGAATAATATAAAGCGTCAAGTGTTCATCTGAATATTATATAAAATAATTTCAGTTTCTGAACAGACGCTGTTCGTAAAATTAATATGCTCCCATACAGATAGACAAGTAACCTAACCCAACACTTGTTATCTGAATGGGAGTATTTTTTAATCTATCACATCATTCTGAAACCTTGACAAATGCTCATAGGGCAAGATCAACCTGCCGCGGAACAGGCCGCAGCCGTCGTTGATGAGGCTGTTGTTGACGGCGGAGAACATGTTGACGTCCAGATCGGCAAGCTCCAGCTGAAGAAGGCGCATGCCTCGCTCGTAGGCTTCGTCGAAATAGACGCATTCTCCTTCCGGAATCACATCCCTTCTGGCACGTTCATCCTGCTGGCGTTTCTCGTAGCCTAAATGGTTCGCAGGACCAATTTCCGCAATATCATCCATTTTCTGGGTACGCAGCTGCACTTCCATATAGGACCTCGAGCTGTTATCGTAGAAAGTAATATGTAAGGACTGATAACCGTATTCACTGGTACCGCAGATGTAATCTCTGTAATATGGCTTCACCTCCTCATCAAGCAAGGGTGACGTGCTCAGTTTTACGCCATGGGCAGACTCCGCGGTAAAGCCTCTCTCTTCCAGAAATCCCGGAAGCATATTTGCAATCTTATAAAGATAGCGAATGGAAGCCTGCTCCTGGTCTTCTCCCGGTTTCAGATGGCATCTTGGCAGACAGACCACGATTCTGTATGCAATAAAATCCCGGAAACAGCTCAGCTTGTTTTTCAATTCAGACACCGGCGGATAAACGCCGTTTTCCCGATAGTAATCGTAAATATATTCCACCACATACCCGTTAAACTTTTCCTCCGCTCGGATCAGGGATTTAATTCTTCCCTTAAAAGTAAACGCCAGAAACGGATATTCATGTGCCATATATTTATAAAATTCACGTATCTTCTGAGACTGAGCAGTCAGGAAATCATTATGCTCCAGAAGTTCTGTAATCTGAAGCAGAAAGTTACTGTGTACCAGATCAATTTCATTATGGTTCTCCTTGGCCTCCCTGCGCAGATCCTCCGTATATTTCTGCAGAATCTTTAAAACCGTATCACCGGAATATAAATAATCGTTTAATGTAACCATACTTGTCACCTCGCTCCAAAGAGCATACTTTCTCGTAAATTGTAATTACGCAAATTATTTTATACATATTCTAACAAACTTTCACAATTTAGCAAGAGAAAGTTTTCAATAGAATGCAACAAAAAAGGCCAGTACTGGATCAGAATAATCTCAGTACTGGCCTTTTCGCATACGGAATCTGGCAGCATTTTAAGATTCCGCATGTTCCGTATCATAATAAAATTGGAGGACTTTATCTATGATAACAGTTATTGCATATATTTTATAAAACGCTTCAGTAAAAAGCATTTCATAACAATGATGATTGATTATGCAGCAGTTACCGTTACATTGCCGTCTGTCACTTCGAAGTGATAGGTTCCGGCAACTAATTCCATCTGCTGAGTTTCAATTGAATTGTGCTGTGCAGCACCCATTATGGTTACGCCGTCGCAGGCTGTTATGTCACCGGATACTGGCAGGTATAAGGTTGCGGAGGTGTTTGCAGGAACGGTTACATCATAGGATGTCATCACACCGTCAGCTGCGGTCCAGCCGCTCTTGATGGTTCCGTATACAGAATCATAGCTTCCCTTTGCCTCTGTGAAATCACCGCCGACAGTAGGCTGCAGGATAAAGTGCTGATATCCAGGCTGTGACTCGTCAGCTTTGATTCCAAGCTGGTAAGCAACCATCCACTCATAAACCGCACCAAGTGAATAGTGGTTGAAGGAGTTCATGCTGTTGTTTCCGTTGAAGCCAAGCTCGTTGGTATATCCATTCCAACGCTCCCAGATACTGGTTGCGCCCTGAGTTACCGGATACAGCCAGGAAGCATAATCTGTAGACTCAAACAGCTTGTAAGCAGTGTCGTTCAGACCATAATCGGAAAGTGCATTCAGCAGGTTTCCGGTTGCATTAAATCCAGTTGTCAGAGTATAAGGAACAATCGGCATTCCGTCACTGTCCTCACCAGATGCTTCTGCAATGGAAGCATTATAATTTTCCAGAACTTTTTCCAGATTCTCATCGCTTACTACATGGAAACGAAGAGGTGTTGCATAGGAAGCCTGGGTATCCTGGATCTCACCCTTGGTGTTCTTTGTTTTTCCGGTATCCGGGTCAATGAAGAATTCATTCCATGCTTCTCTTGCAGTTGCAGCTGCCTCACGATAGCTCTGTGCTTTTTCTGTATCACCCATAGCATCGGCAAGTACTGCTGCCTGATCCAGACAGTTAATATAAAGAACATTTCCAAGCATTACGCCGTCAGTGGGAATTCTGGAAAGGTGATCACAAAGTGTACCAGTCTCACCAGTCAGTCTTGCATCTTCCTGCTTATCACCGTTCTCATCCTTGTAGGTCATTGGAGTAGAAGCAAGGTGATCTACGTATGCATAAATGTTATCAATGTTGTCTTTTACAATGTCAAGTTTTCCTGTCTGCATATACAGGTTGTAAGGAATAGTTACAACCAGGCAGTTCCAGGTAATACCAAAGCTCTGTCCGTTGTGCGGGATCTTGTCATCTGCTTCCAGATCATAAGTTACAAATGCCGGGCAATACTGGGAAGACATTCCGGTCTCACCGCAGTCCGCGCGAACAGTATCCATCCACTGGCGCATGAAGTTGTAAGTATCGGCTACATAGGAACCAGACAGTGCATAAATCTGCGCATCTCCGGTCCATCCCATACGCTCGTCACGCTGCGGGCAGTCTGTTGGAATGGAAATGTAGTTGCTGGTTGTGGAGTTTGTGATGTTTGTAAACAGCTGGTTGGTCAGCTCATTGGAGGACTCATACTCAGCGCTTGCATCCAGTGAGGAAAGTACCTGCATCTTGATGCAGTCTGCCGGAAGCTCCTCATCAAGGCCTGTGATCTCAATGTAACGATATCCGTGGAAGGTAAGATCCGGTGAAAATACGTTCTCGCCCTCTTTCATAGTATAGAAATCGGTTACCATCGCGGTACGGTAGTTCTCAACCATCAGCATTCCGTCAACGCCTTCGCTGGTGTACTCATCCAGCTCCGGATAAAGAATCTCAGCAAAACGAACGGTTAAGGTCTCGCCTGGTTTTGCATACTCTTCCGGAATTGTGATAACCGGAACACCGGAAACATTTTCGCCCATGTCGTAGATATAGGAACCGGAGCCTTCTTTGGTTTCGCCAAGAGCTTCTTTTACATCATTGGTACGGATTACGTGAACCGGATCGTCATAGCGGGAAACCAGCTGATAATCTGCAAACTGTTTTCTTGTCTCGATTTCAGAGGAAGCTGTCCATGCAGAGTCATCATATCCAGCCTCTGTCCAGCCTTCTACTGCTGCCTCTTTGGTAGCGTCGTATCTTTCTCCCTGGAAAAGAGATGCCAGACGTACCGGGCCATCGTTGTAGTAGGTCCAGCTGCCGTCATCGGTTACAACGACGTCACTGGAGCCGTCTGTATAGTTGACAACCAGTTTTGCCATAAGGGCTGGCTGATCGCCATAATAGTTATTATTCAGGCATTCAAATGTGGTCATTCCTGTCCACCAGCCCTCGCCAAGGATTGCACCCATTGCGTTTTCCCCGGTCTGAAGGTAATCGGTTACGTCATAAGAGTTGTATGCCAGAATGGAATCGTACTCTGTGGAGCCTGGATTGAACCATTCATCTGGTGCCACTTCCTGTCCGTTAATGTAGAAATCATAGATACCCTGTGCGGTCAGGTAAAGCCTTGCGGACTCGATCTCGGATTTTGCTTCGAAATCGGTACGCACCATAGGTGCTGCCGCATAGGAGGGATCTGCATATCCAAGAACACCTGCGTCACCGCCATTTACAGTAATTGTATTTCCATCTACAGTTACGCCGTCCATTCCGTCAAAAATAGAATAGGTTGCACCGGTTTCTGCGTCCAGAAGGGTTCCGGTTGCATATCTTCCGCCGTTTTCAATTTTGTAATTTGTAAATGTGGCAGTGTCGCCTGCATTTGCTGCAAAACCTACGGAATTCAGGTTCGGGAATGTATTTCCATTTTCCATGGTATTAACCAGGATATCATCGCCCACTTTTGTACCGTCTACGGTAATAGTCAGTGTACTTGCGGTACAGAAGATGTTGATGGTGTGCGCTTCGTTTTTGTTCTTGTCTGTAATCAGAGTGTTCAGATCTTCGTCATCTTCAATGGTAAAAAATGGAGTGGACGGATCGTCATATTTTGCATAGCCCATGCGGTAAGCATTGATTTTGGCTCCGCCGTTTGCGCCTACGCCTGACAGGTCAAGCTCTACGCGGACGTAGTTCTCGCCTTCCTGCATTTCACTGTTGAATACCTTGTTTTCCAGACGGAAGTCATCTGCGCCAAGAATAAAGGAGGCTGCGTTGCTGCCTTCTGCTACCTGTACATCTGCGGTAATATTGAATACTGCCTTGGATGCGGCATCAAGCTGAAGTTCGCCTGCACCGATCCACTTCGCTCCATCCCAGGAAGCTGTGGAAGTATCCATCAGACCTGTTTCAAAGGTTGCATTCTCAGACTGGATGGTGTTGTCATTGTTGTCGGTTACGGTTACCGTCCAGCTGTATTTTGTTGCCGGAGTCAGCCCGCTTCCTTCGTATTCAATCTCGTTGGATTTACTGCTTTCCACTACACCGGAATCCCATACTACATTTCCTTCCGGATCCTGTACTACGATCTGGTAAGATTTCTGGGCTGCGCCAATCTCTCCGGACTGCATCTGCCAGGAAAAAGCAGGCTGCTGGGCATCCACGCCAATTGGGTTGGTGCGTCCCTGGGTTTCCAGATTTACAATTGCGGTTTCTGCGGATGATTCGGCTGCCACATCTGCTGCCATCACACTCACTGGACCGTTGCCAGCCATAAGGGTAACACCCATGAATGCTGCGAGCACTCGTTTCATACTCATGAATTTTCCTCCTCGTTTTTGTAATACTTTGTTGCATATATTTTGCCTGTGCAGCCTTTTGGAAGCTGCGCTTACATGTTCTTTTAGATGAGAGGGCACCCGTTATTTGGCTGTCTTTCTCATCTTATTTAGTTCGTATTGTAGCATTTTCACAGTGAAATGCTTATTTTATACGCAAAGTGCGCATATTTGTACGCAAACTGAAATTTGACATGAATTTTATATGTAAAATTTCACTATATTGTGTATTCAAAATATATCTAGTACATCGAAAATTAAGTATCTGCTATATTGACGCAGAATGATTTTCTCATATGCAAGGCGGAGGAATGAGGCGTAGCGGCGGCTACGGCGATTGACGACAACGCGGCATATGAAAAATCAGACCCTTTCAACCGATATCGCATAACCTTGCAGTTTTCTGACATAACCTTAAGCAAAAAAGGTACCTTTCTTTTTACAGAAAAGTACCTTTCCCACTCTATCAATTACCACGCAGTTTTACCTGTAGCAATCAGGCTATCGATGTCCATATATGCATTTTCAATTGCTTCTGTATGATATATTTCATACATATTATACACAAAATCCGTAAGCTTCTTCTCATCCAGTATCCGCAGTACTTCAGCCGCAGTTGTTCCTTTATACTGTGCATAACTTTCCAGCAGATATGTGAAAAATCTAAATTCCTTACTCAAATTTCATCCCCCCTCAAATAAAGAGAATTTCCAGGATCTCCAGTTGCTTCCTCCGCTTCCCAAATGTCATATACCGCCAGAGGACTGAAATACCATAGTTTCATATCATCATCTTCCAACATTTCATGAGTTTTAGAATTAAGGAATCTTCTAAGCGCTTCTGTCTGAGAAATTCCTCTGTTTTGAGCTATTAAAGCGGTTACTTCACAGTCAAAATTTTGAAGAATTGATGGCTTAGTTCTTTTTTCCATATTCATTTCCCTCCAGGTATTTTAATGCCGAAAGACCCTTCCAGGTCAAAAAAGCAAACTGATCTGCCAGTTTCTGCGGTTTCAGCAGGATTAATGCAGTTTCTTCATTTATAGTTCCTGCCATATAATCATTTATTACTGGCATTGTGTTATCATTTGCCACTGGCCCAATAACAATATCATATTTCGGTCCACTATAAATAGCTTTTCTATTATCAGTTACATATCTCAGCCATTCAATATCTGGTGACTCAAATTTTAAAACTGACAAATTTTTAATTTTATCCTCATTAAATTCATAGCATGAAACAATAGGGGTTCCTTTTCTACGTCTAAGTGTTTGTGTCTTCGACCATTTTTCGGCCTGTTCTTTATTCGATGTTGTATAAAATCCAGCACCAAAATCGAGTGTTCTGTTGGAAACAATAATCTTCGGTTCTCTTACTTCAACATTACTGCCGTGATACAATATCATGCTAAGGCTCCCTTCCTACACAACTTTTTTCAAGTATAACATATCTGCCCAAACAGTACAATTCCATCCATTTCTTCATTTTTTTAATAAAAAACACCCATCCGCAATATTTCAGCGGATCTAAACCTAATAGCAGTTTTTATTTCCCCAATCATCAAAAATGAAAGTGTAGTCCAAACGCATAATAAAAATCAATAGTTTTTGCATTGCAATGTAAAAACTATTGATTTTTAATAAGTTATTGCATTGTTATGTTTTTATGTATTAAAAGGCGCCTCCCCATTCCCCGGGGAAGCGCCTTTTGCGTCTAATCCGTCTTATTTCTTTTCTTCAACCACAATCTCAATCTTATTGTTTCTTCTGCATCTTCTGACGATCAAAATCACGCCGCCGATGATGATTACGGCCATTGCGATATCGAATGCGATCAGCCAGTACTGCCACAGCGGAAGTACTTTCTTAACTACTACATTTTCGTCGATTCCGTTCATTGCAGAGCTGTTTACAACGGTGTAGAGGATGTCGTGGGAAGCGTTTCTGAGGGCTGTGACTAAGGTTGCATTGTCAGATACATCACCCATTTTGTAAACCTCAGAGTCAGTGTTCAGCCACAGGTCAGTTCCTGCCTGAAGACCTGCATCGATGAACATGTAGCCGTCATTTGCAGATGCATAGTCGGTTACGATAATGCCGTGGAAGCCCCACTCATTGCCAAGAACGTTGGTGATCAGTTCTTTGCTTGCACCGCACCAGATACCGCCGATTCCGTTGAATGCAGCCATCATTCCGTGGCAGTCTGCATCCTTTACAGCCATTTCAAATGGAGTCAGATACAGCTCACGAAGGGCCTGCTCAGTGGTAAATGTGGAAATACCATAACGTCTCTGCTCCTGGTCATTCAGTACCAGATGCTTCAGATAGCAGTACATCCCCTTGCTCTGTGCACCAGCTACCTCATTTGCGCACATGGAACCTGCAAGGTAGGTATCCTCAGAATAGTACTCAAAGTTACGTCCGCCAAGGGGTGTTCTGTGGGTTCCTGCACCAGGTGCATACCAGCCCTGTACGTTTACAGAAAGTCCGTCCTCACCAATGCATTTACCAAACTCAAGTGCCAGATCCTTGTTCCATGTAGCTGCCAGAAGCTCCTGGTTCGGATATCCCATGCAATCTACATCACTCATGATCAGCTCGCCGGAGATACCTGCAGGGCCGTCCTGGTCACTGGACATTGGCTTGCTGATGCTGTCAATTGCCATAGTCTGCCATCCGCCAAGACGAACCATTTCAACCATCTCGTCTACTGTCAGACAGTCAAGAACTGCATCCCATCCCTCGTCATCATAATCCTTTCCACGCATGGTGATCAGGTTGATGTTATCGCCGGAATTTGTAGTTGGCATCTCTTCGTTCGGGTCATCCTGATAAATATTATTCTGACTTAACTGTACAAATTCCTCTGTTGCTTCTGCATTGTATCTGCCTTTTTCGTTTGGCTCTCCATAGATGGTCGGCCATGTTCCTGTCCAGTCATTTCTTGTCAGATATACATAGGAATCATCATAAGTCTGGATGTTTCCATAGTCAAACTGGTTTGTAATTTCATTGCCTGTTGTTGCATCTTTTGCATAAGTTGTGTTGTCAAATTCCTTCTGCTCATAGGTTCCAACCAGAGAATCATCTCCATCTGCATCCATACCGTCAGCTGTTGTGTAACCCTTTGCAGCAAGAATATTGTTCAGTGCCTGATGGCAGTCATCGCCAATTGCAAAGTAATAAGTACCATCGTCTACAATGTAAGTTTTTGCATTTGTGTAATCATATGCACGAAGAGTTTCCTTCGGAATATCAATGCTTACTGTCTCACTTTCGCCAGGGGCAAGCTCTCCTGTTTTTTCAAATCCGCAAAGCTCAACTGCTGATTTTTCTACCAGGTTTTCTCTGTCATAGTCTGTGTAAGGAGACTGGAAATAAACCTCTACAACGTCTTTTCCAGCCACATCACCGCTGTTTGTAACCGTTACCTGTGCTGTGAAATTATCTCCGTTTTCTGTCAGGGAGAAGTCACTGTAGTCAAACTGAGTATAGGAAATTCCGTATCCAAACGGGTACTGAACCTGCTTAGTGTAATCGTATTCACTGTCTGCTGTGGACGCGTTTCCCTGTCCAAGAACCGTGTCCTCATAGCGTGTTTCATAGTAGCGATAGCCGATGTAAATGCTCTCTCCGTAAATGGTGTAAGCGTTTTTCGGTCCGTTCTCTTCGTTGTTTGTGTTAGTCCACTCGCCGTACTCAAAAATCTGGGTTGCAGGTGCGCTCATGGCATCATAAGCGTATGTATCCACAAGACGTCCGGATGGATTTACTTCTCCTGTCAGTGCTTTCGCAATGGAAGTGATACCTTCCTGACCCGGATATCCTACCCACATGCAGGCCTTAATGTTCGGGAAATATTGGGAATCAGACCAGCCCATTTCGATTGCGTTTGCTGTGTTCAGCATGACAATGACATCATCGAAATTGTCATTTGCATACTTTACAAGTGACATCTCTGCGTCAGAAAGAGAAAGCTGATCTTCGGTAAGATCCTGTGCCTCAGCTCCGTTTCTGGAGATGACTACGATTGCTGCATCGTTGTATTCTTTTACAGAATCTGCTACCGAATCCAGGTATGCGGATGGATCCTCTTCTTTTCCAACACGGGCTTCAGATTTCTCATAAACAGAGTAAAGATCCGGGTTTACCTGGAAGCCTTCTGCCTCAAGTGCATCCTTTAAGCTGGTTGTTTTGGAGGTGTCAATTGCTCCGGAACCAAGTCCGCTGTATACAAATTTCGCAGAACCAATTCCGAAAAGACTGATCTTTTTGCTGCTTTCAAGAGGAAGTACATTGTCCTGATTTCTCATAAGAACAATGCCCTCTGCTACCAGCTGTTTGCTGAATTCGGTCTCGTGATCTACCAGTTCTTCGTGGCTGCTGTAGTCACTTTTGAAGTACTCATTGTCACCGCTTCCATCACCTGTAGTGGTAACCTTTGTTGTTGTGTGTCCAAGTGATCGGGTAATGATGGTAGTGTATTTCATTGCAAAATAGTTGCCTACCAGAACCACGATCAGAAGGATTGCAAGAACGGTTCCCCAGATTCCTGCAAATGTTTTGTTGCTCATTCGCTTTTTGGCTTTCTTTTCCATTTTTCCTCTCCTTTTCATTTTTTAATGCCGCTGGAAAACGACATATCTTTTTATAGTGATACCTGTCTAAACAGGACTATCCTTTTATTTAAAAAATACAAGTAAGCTGTTATATAAATCTACGATCCAGTTGGCATATTCATGTGCGCCGCCATTCTTCACCACCATTGCATAGTTTACTCCATCCTGGAATACATCAGACACTTCTGACATAACCTGGTTGTGGAAATCCAAATGATTTTCTGCTGCGAAATCAGCCGTTCCGGTTCCATTATACCAGTAATTTACTTTATATTCGCTATTTGTCAAAGTCTCTTTAAATTTATCAAACATTGTCCATACGCCAGAATAATTTCCGAAATAAGAAATCTCATCCAGGTTTCCCAGCATACCGGATCTTGTAGTTGTCATAGCTCCTCTTGAAAGACCAGCCATTGCACGATGATCACGACTTGCGATCATGCTCTCTTCGCTGACATCTTTTCCAGCATAAGTAGAATAAGTACTTTCTACCAGCGGCATAATGTCATTTCGAAGTTCATATTGGAAGAACTGAGTCCAGAGATCATTTCTTACCTTCAGATATTCATCTCCGCTTTCTTTTGCATATTCAACCACTGCATCATCAGAAATTTTATGGTCTTTGTCCATAATCTCAGAATAAAAATTCGGAGTTACAACAATAACTGGATCACATAATCCATCTTTGATCATATTGTCCAGAACGTTGCAGGTTACAACTCCATCCCCTTCTCTTTTGAACCAGTACTCATCATTTCCGCCGGTTCCATGAAGCAGGTAAAGAACATTGTACTGTTTGCTTTCATCATATCCATAAGGAAGATAAACCTGAACGGTTTTCTCAATTGTAGAATCTGTTCCAAGAAGTTCATTGGTTGCATATGCCGATGCTTCATAAGTCAGTGCTTCCACAGTTCCCTGCTGGTCACAGGTTTCTTTTAAGGCATCAATGCCATCCAATTCGTATTGAAAGTCCACATCATAATCAACTGTCGTATACTCTGGAACTACCACTTCTTCTGCCTCTGCATTTACCACCATAGCTGGTGCCCCCACCACTGTTGCAACACTAAGCATGAGTGCTAAAAATCTCTTTTTCATGTTCCCTCTCCTTTACTTTTTCTCACTTCCATTTTGGCACATCACAGTCAGGAAATGCACCTGTTTCGTGAGCTGATAAGCCAATTATAACAAAAGAAAAAGCCCTCGCAAGGGCTTTGGAATGAACCGTCATTTTCATGACATGATCGGTAATAAAATGGTAAGAACGAAGTTTCCGTCCTGCACACGAACGCTGACAGTTCCCTGGTATTTCTCCACAATGGACTTGATGCTGCGGATACCGATTCCGTGATTTTCTTTGTCTGCTTTGCTGGTAAGGGGCAGACCGTCCTTCATTTTCAGCTCTCCGTCAAAGGTGTTTTCCACCTGGATCACTGCAAAAAGATCTTTTTTCCACACTCGTACACCGATGCTTTTGAACTCATCTTTGCCTCGTTTTTCCACGCTTTCCACTGCGTTATCCAGAGCATTTCCCATGATGGTAAAAAGGTCTACCACATCCATAAATTCCAGTAGCTTTCCGTCTGCCACGCAGGTCCAGTCGATGTGATGGACTTTGCAGTAAAGACCTTTTTCCATAAGAATCGTATCCAGTGCTTCGTTCCCTGTATGTACGTTGCTGTCGTAAACCTGGATCATATCCTGCACATCTTCGATGAAGGATTTCCGTCTCTCAGAATGGCTTTCTGTCTGAATCAGGGCTTCAATCTGGTGCTTCATATCGTGGCATTTCCGGGTGATCATGGCAATATTTTCACGGGACATTTCGTACTGCAGCTGCCGCTGGTTCCACAGGTTTTTGTTCTCGGAAAGTGCTCTCTGGACACGAAGCTCTCTTTGCAGAATGGTTTCCAGAGCCAGGACCAGCACGCAAGCTCCAAGGGCATAAATCTGATTTAAACGAAACAGCTTTATGTATTCCTGATTCGCTGTTCCTGCACCAATTACATCAATGGTTGTGCTTTTCACCAGAATACTTAAAACCAGCACAATTGTAAGAACCGTAACCGCCATAATTGCTGCGTTGGCGCGGCTTACATGATAATGCCCCTCATCCGGCAGTCTTCTGGCAATCAAAATAGTACCGATCAGATAAACGCATACATATAGTCCCCAGTAGCGGAGCCCTGAAAACTTCGGAATAATTCCCTGGTAAAAAATAACAATAAACAAAGAGGATGCCGTATGCTGAAGCAGTGCACCGCAGGAGGCTGCCAAAATGGCATCTTTCCACGTAATATCGCAGCAAAAATAACACATTCCAATAATCACTACAAAAATAAATATAAACCATATCCAGTTATAAACATTTGTTATATCCGTAAAATATGGATAAATTAACAGGCTGGAAAAAAGCAATACAATTACACTGGCTCCCACTCTTAGCCAAAAGCCACTTCTTTTCTTTAAAAAAATAAAAAAGCATAACGCTGCTGCCAGCATTTCCATGCAATAGGAAAATCCATCCATTCCCTGTAACCAAGTTTCCATTTTTCTCTCCCATAGATCCTATGTAGATTTGAATGTTTCGTATCTTCATAGCCTAATCTAAAAAGGGTTCCAGTACACCTAATATTTATTAGCCGCTGTACTAAATACTCTGCATATCCCCAATATACGCCGCTACCGCCTCAGCAAAGGCCTTCTTCCGCGCCCGGCTCACCTGCAGTTGGTCATTTCCTACAAGAGCCATCCCGTCATGGACGCTTCGCACATGGCGAAGATTTACCAGATAGCACTTGTTGCATTTGTAAAAGCCGTTCTCCTCCAGCACAGTCTCCACATCCTTCAGAACACCTCTTGTGGAAAAATCCCCGTCCTCTGTGTGGAAGATCAAGAGATGCTGTACCACCTCCACATACTGGATATGGGACAGCAGCAGACGGTGGGTTGCCGTACCGGTCTTTATACTGATGCTTTTGTCTTTTTTCTTCTCTGCAAGCCTTTTTACCTTGTCCATTTTCACGGTAAAGGCTTCGTATTTCACTGGCTTGAGAACATAGTCAAGGGCCTGCACCTCGTAGCCTCTGATGGCATATTTCGCCATATTTGTGATAAAGATCAGAATCACTTCTTCGTCTGTTTCCCGGATTTTTTCCGCCGCTTTCATTCCATCCATCTGAGGCATTTCCACATCCAGGAAAATCACATCATAGCAGGGACGGTACTGATCCAGAAGCTCACTTCCGTCTGTATATTCCGCCACTTCGATCTGCACATCCTTCTCTTCCCCATACTTTTTCAAAAAACTTAAAAGCCGTTCCCTGTCTTTCGGATTGTCCTCTGCAACTGCCACTCTAAGCATAGTAAATCCCCCATAAATCATCTCTTGTAACCACTTTATCTTTTAGCATTTTTACTGCCAAAGCACCAGAATCAAGACAAAAATTTAGTCTTTTTATCCTGGCACCTTACGCTGCCTTCAGCTTATTGTTCATACATTTTTCCAGCAAAAAGGGTGCCTCATGGCAAAGGCACCCTTTTCGCTGCAGCACCTCAGTTACCGAAATGCTGTATATTATTTTTTAAGTGTAAGCTTATCTTTTCGCTGAAAATTAATCAATTATTTCAACACATTTTACCAATCACACGGTAAAAATTATTTCTCGATGGTCACCCAGATGTTCTGCTCAATTGCTTTGTCAAGGATTGCCGGTGTATCACCTTTCATGAAGCCTGTCTTGTCTTCTTCTACAGTGTACTCTTTTCCATCATAGGTTGTCTTTGTCATCTGATCATCACCGTAGAAGTTGCACTCAAGGTAGAACTCTGTATGATCTTTGTTTGTAGATACGGTGCAAACAAGGTCAGCCTGGATGTCTTCGATTGTGTACTCTACTACTGTGTACTCGTCATAGTCTTTATTTGGCTCGAACTGTGCCTCTGCCGGAAGGTCTGCTGCTGTTGCTGCTGCACCATCAGTTGCCTCTGCGTCTGCTGCATCTGCATCATCAGCACCGTTGTCGAAGTATACCCACAGATCCTGCTCGATTGCTTTGTCAAGGATTGCCGGTGTATCACCTTTCATAAAGCCTGTCTTGTCTTCTTCTACAGTGTACTCTTTTCCATCATAGGTTGTCTTTGTCATCTGGTCATCGCCGTAGAAGTTGCACTCAAGATAGAACTCGCTGTTGTCTTCTTTTGCAGATACTGTGCAAACAAGATCAGCCTGGATGTCTTCGATTGTGTACTCTACTACTGTCCATTTGTCATAATCTTTGTTAGCTTCGAACATTGGCTCTGCCGGAAGCTGATCCTCTGTTACACCTTTGATTTCTTTCTTGTCGTCAGCTTTTGCATCATCGGAAGCTGCTGCATCACCGATTGGAACCCAGATGTTCTGCTCAAGAGCTTTGTCAAGGATTGCCGGTGTGTCACCTTTCATGAAGCCTGTCTTATCTTCTTCTACTGTGTACTCTTTTCCATCATAGGTTGTTTTTGTCATCTGATCATCACCGTAGAAGTTGCACTCAAGGTAGAACTCTGTGTGATCTTTGTTTGTGGATACGGTGCAAACAAGGTCTGCCTGGATATCCTCGATTGTGTACTCTACTACTGTGTACTCATCATAATCTGCGTTTGGCTCGAACTGTGCCTCTGCCGGAAGATCTGCTGCTGTTGCGGCTGTTGTTTCTGTAGCTGCCTCTGCGAATACAGAAACGCTTGTTGCCATAGAGGATGCCATTGCTGCTGCAAGTACAAGTGCTAAAACTTTTTTCTTCATGATTTTCTCTCCTTTTCTATTGTAACTGCTTGCCGTGCAGTTAACTTCTTACAGTCTTTTTGCAAACATAACATGCCAGATATATTTGCAATTGCTACAGTGTATTTCCACTGTATTTTTTCATTCCCAGGAACAGGTCGTCTCACGCCTGTTCCCGGAAGATTTTCAGATAAATTACTCAACTTCTTTTGCAACCGGCAGGAAGGAAGCTACGATGTTAAGGATCATGCCAACCACTGCCACGCTGCAGAAGATAATGAAACTCATAATTGTGTCAATTCCATCCAGTCCGGAAACTACATAACCGATCTGGTTTACCATTACGGAAGCGCTCCATACAGCTGCGCTTGCCATTAATACTGCATTTACAACCGGGATAAATCCGGTAATCACTTTATTGAAACCAACCAGTACAAAGGAAAGTACCGCAAGGACGATTGCTGCTGCCAGGAAGTAATATACTGGCTGATAAGTGTACATTACCTGACCGTAGTAAATTGCTTCTACGATAGCGATAATGCCTGCTACAAGCGTCAGATACAGTCCGATTGATTTTTTTGTCTTATTCATCATCCGCACCTCCCATTACGCTTCTTTTTTCGGTTTAACAGTTTTCAGGATCGTCATGATCAGGAACAGAAGTGTAAGTACAGCGAATGCTGCTTCTGCGCCTGTCAAAGCATTCTGATACCAGGTTCTTACAGCCTGAATCTCAGTTGTAGAGCTGATTCCGTTCATGGCATTGCTCTGTACCAGCTGATACAGGAAGTATTTGATGTTCTTCTTCATCATCTGCTGGAAGTTTACATCTTTCTCAATGTCCTTTTTGGATTCTGCCATAGCACCGATGGTAGAAGTATCATATGCAGAAGAGGTCAGTGTTCCGCCGCCGCCAGCTGCTGTTACGTCTCTCCAGTTCATGTAGTCCGCACCATTAATCATATCGGTTACGAACCATCCCTGATAGCCCCACTCATTTCTTGTAATGTTTTCAAGAAGATTCTTGTACGCACCAACGAAAGAAGTACCGGCACGGTTGAATGCTGTCATAACGCCCTGTGCATTGTTACTGCTCATGCACATCATAAATCCACGAAGCTCGTTCTCACGGGCTGCCTGCTCGGTCATAAAGGTGGACAGACCAGAACGGTTTGCTTCCTGATGGTTGAATGCGAAATGTTTCGGTTCAGCCATGGTTCCCTTGCTCTTAAGGCCAACGCAGAGAGCATTTCCCATGTAAGCAGTAAGAACGGAATCCTCTGAGTAATACTCATGGTTACGTCCGCAGTAAACAGTTCTGTGAAGGTTCAGACCTGGTGCAAATAAGGAGCTCTCATTTGCCCACAGACCATCTTCTCCAAGAAGCTCGCCTTCTCTTTCAACAAGGTCTTTGTTAAAGGTTGCTGCAACGATCGGCTCTGTTGGCATGGTTGCCATACGGTAAGTAGCCTTGTCATCTGTTTCTTCTGTATAGTAGTCTTCCTCAGAAAGGTCTTTTGACCATCTTACGAAATAACCGCCAACCTGGTCACCGGTGTATCCCAAAGGACCGTCGTTTGCGTATGTTCTTGCAAGCTGGATGGAATCGATATTCTCGAAGTCATCACCTGCTTTTTCAATGAACTGAATTGCCTCGTCCAGAGTAATCTGGTTCATAAGCTGATCCCACATCGGATCATCGAAGTCCAATGCTCCGGCATAGTTGCCATTCTCATCAAACTGCATCATGTCGATGAGCTTCATGCCATTGTCTGCGCCCCATGTAATGCCGCTTCCATCACCCTCATTCTCAGTGAGTTCGTACAGCTGATCGGTAAGACCTACCATCATAGCCTCAGTAGGTGTCAGTGACTCAATTGGCTCCCATCCCTTGGACCAGTCAGATCTTGTGGTATATTCAACAGTATCCTCAATCAGGTTGTTGATATCCATATCCTGAAGCTGGTTCTCAACTCCTGCAGAATAGGTCTCAATATCTGTATCAGCAAGATTCCATTTGATTGCATTGTCTGCATTGATCTCGTCTGTCTCAGCAATTTTTACAAGTCCGTCTTCATTGCCATTCTTGTTTGCCAGAACATTGTTCAGTGCCTCATGTGCGCCGTTACCGATTGCGAAGTAGTAATCTCCTGCCTCCAGTGACCATGCACCCTGAGTTCCATCCGCTTTCACAGCATCCTCATCATAGCTTGCCATGTAAAGAGGATCAAACTCGATGGTTACCTCTTCGGAAGCACCTGGATCAAGAACTTCTGTTTTTCCGTAACCGATGAGCTGGATTGCAGATTTCTCAAGACCGCCCTCTGTGTATGGGGACTGTACATAAAGCTGAACTACGGATTTACCGGCAACGTCACCTGTGTTGGTTACATTTACTTTTGCTGTAGCAGTTCCGCCAACCTGTACATCTACAGATTCAAGCTTCTGCTCGAAGGTTGTATAGGAAAGTCCATATCCAAATGGATAAGAAACTTCGTTTGCATAATCCCATGCAGCGCCGTCAGAAGAACCTTCTGTTGTATCTGCATTTCCCTGTCCGAGAATCTCGTCCTCATATCTTGTCTCATAATATTTGTATCCGGTGTAGATTCCCTCGGATTCTACCAGATACCAGTCTGCTTTGTTTTCCTCAGTAAGAACTGCATCGGAGCCAGCCTGGGAATTGTTTGTGTAAAGATATACACCGTAGTTTACCATAGCCGGAGCAGATGTGGAGTTTACTGCATATGTATCCGCGATGTGACCGGATGGGTTCACCTCACCGGAAAGGACATCTGCTACACCGAGGAAACCATTTGCACCTGGCTCACCAGCCCATACGATTGCGCCGATTCCCTCGTCATTCTTCAGGTCATCGATCTCAACCGGGTTGTTTGTGTTCAGAAGAACTACAACCTTTGTGCTGTGCTCTTTGGCAAGCTCGATCATGGCTTTCTCATTATCGGAAAGTGCCAACGGACGCTCGTAGCTGTCTGCTTCGTCTGCGCTTGTCATGTTCGGGTTGTAATCGGAAGCCTCAGAACTGTCACGGGAAATTACAACCAGTGCAACGGTGTCATCTGCTGATTTCAGAACATCATCTGTGTAAATGCTCTCCGGTGCCTCGCCTACCTTGTAAGCTGCCGGATTCTCATACATTGTTCCAAAAGATGGCTGTAAGGAATGTCCGCCTTTTCTGCCATATGTACCATTTACATCCTCGCTGCTGTACAGATCCAGCATATCCTGATTCAGGGAGAAGCCCTTCTCAGTCAGTGCAGTCTGGATATCATACTGCTTCTGACCTGCTTCCGCATCAATGGAAACAGAGGATCCGATCATACCACCCAGAGTTGGATTGATGGAGTTCAATCCCCAAAGGGTGACCTTGTCAGAAGAAGTATTCAGTGGAAGGGTTGTATCTTCATTTTTGAATAATACAGTTCCTTCTGATGCGATTTCTGCTGCAAGAGCATCTTTCGCTTCGATTACCTCATCAAGGCTTGAAAACTCAGATTTGAAATAAGTGGAATCTGTTTTCTCTCCGTTACTTGTGTCTACGATCTTGTAGCTGGAAACTCCAAGACGTGTGTTGATGAATGCTGCATTGGCATCCACAATAGCCGATGCGCCCACTGTGACTGCAAGAAGACTGGCTGATACTGATGTGAGTCCTCTCCATAAGCCTGCGGACTTTTTCTTGTTGCTCATAAGCTCCCTCCTTTTATATTTTGCGCTGCCACAGCGCGTAAGCTTATCTTTTATGGTAGTACTATAACAGATTTTTCCGCTCACGGTTCATTTTATGCGCAGACTGTCAATTTTCATACGCAAATTGCAACCGCTTTTGTCTATTTTCACAAAAACAAGCTTCATTTTTTGGCAGTATAGCACAAATACCGTTGGTAATGTTGTCCAATCATGACCGGTTCCTATTCAAAAATGACACGTTAGCGGAACTGTTTCCGTCATCGTATCTGCATCTTTTCTGAAATCACGTTTTTAAGATACTTCCATTATAATCTGCAACTGTTAAATAGCAATACTACTGGCATGAACCGTCATTTTCACAACATGATCGGTGCAGTTAGAAATTATCCTTATTTATTTTCACCAAGGAACTCTGTCAGGTACTCTTCGATTACCGGGGTCCACCATTCTACATAGCCTTTGCGGAATGGATGAACCTCATCGTGCATGTACTCGTTGTACAGGTCTGTTCCGTAGATTGCGGTCATATCCTCATTATGGAACATATCTACAACTCCAATTCCCCATTTTTCCTGGATCTGAAGAAGCAAATCTACCATTTCCTCATAGTTTTCCTTCTCGGCATAGGTTCCTGTATAGAACACAACCGGGCAGCCGAAGGTTTCCTTTACATAAGAAATAATGGTTTCGATTGCTCCTGCAATTGTGGTGTCGTCAAAGTCAGCAGGGTCTGTGCTGTCAGTGACTTCTCCCATTGGTTTTCCTGTGGTTGCATCGTTGGTGGACAGCTGAACTACAAACAGATCCGGAGTCTCATCTTTGCTGATCAGCTTCATTCTTCCAACATAGGAGTCTTCCTTCTCGTTTACCAGTGTGGTAGCGCTGATGGCGTATTTTTCGCAAACAGTTCCCGGATGGTTGTCCTGGATGGCATCTACCATGGAATAATGTCCCCCGGCTTGTGCACCGTATGTTACAGAGGAACCAAGCCAGATAATATTAAGCCCTGCAAGAGGATCGGATGGGTCTGCTTCCGGAACTGTTTTCACTGTGTTATCGTATCCGGTTGGCACCTCACTTCCGGCAGGTGCCAGAAGAACATCTCCTACATATGGGAAAACCATTCCCTTCAGGGTCGGAGCCTTGCATCCAAATGCACAGGTAACCTTGATGGTGTCTCCTGCTTTTAATTCCAGGCTCTGTTTAATCAGAAATCTTCCGGAATCCGTGAGAGTTCCTTCGTCGTACTCTCCGTCTTCTGTGTAGGATGCAGGGGAATCTGCCGGAACCTGCAAATCTACAGGCACGGAAAAAGTTTCCCCGTCATTGATAGTAAAGGTAAACGGCTGGGAGCTGAATGCTGCCAGAACCTTAGATACGGTAAGGTACATATCATAAGTTCCTTCTGCACCTTCCGGGACAGTGTATACGATTTCTGTTCCCTGGGCTGCTGCACGGATCATGCCAACTTCTTCGTCATAGGAAGTCGGCTCTTTTTCGTTATCCGGGCCTACGCCTTCGCCCTCAGTGAAGACTGCTTCTGATGCAGGAAGAAGAACCTGGCCTTCTGCAAGTGTGTCTCCAGCTTCTGTACTCGTCTCTACACTTGCCTCAGTTTCAGTACCTTCTTCTGATTCGGTACTTTCTTCTGTCTCAACGCTCTCTTCTGATTCGGCTGTGTTTTCTTCTGCATATACAGTCATCCCTGTTGTTCCCACAGCGGAACCCATCATACACATCACCATAGCCATAATAAATGCCTTTCTTTTCATTTCCTCTTCTCCTTTTCGCTGCGATACCCGCAGGTTTTTCTACCAGTCAAAATACCACAGAAAAAGGGCTATCAGAACAAGGTGGCAAATTCATATGAAATTCTGGCAAAATTATAGCCAACCGCTTTTCCAATGATTTTTAACTCGTTTTTGTACACTTTTCCAACACTTTTTGATGTGTATCTGTACACTTTTCCAATTTTATTAACACTCAATAAAAAAATCCCCCAGAGTCATCCAGAGGATTTTAACTGTTGAATTTTAAAGATATTGCCCTGTGGGAAACAGCATGCTTACAACAAACAGGTTTCCCTCCTCGGAAATTCGGAGGTTTCCGTTGTATTTTTCCACAATGTACTGCATGCTTTTGGTTCCATAGCCATGAAATGCGGCGTCTTTTTTGGAGGACGCTACGGGCAAGCCTTCAGGGGAAAGTTCGGGGAAATGAGAGCAGTAGTTTTCAATTCTTACGCTGACGAAGCTGCCTTTTTGAAATACTTTCAGGAATATGTACCGCTTCTCTACAGCTTCTTTTCGCTCGTGTTCGATGGCATTGTCCAGGCCGTTTCCAAACAAGGAGGCCACATCAAGAGTCTTCATAAAATTTAAGGCTTCCCCGTCAACCATGCAGGTAAAGGAAATTTTCTCCCGCTGGCACAGAAGCTTTTTCTCTGTCAGTACCACATCCAGTGCTGCATTTTCTGTCTGGAATGTACTTTCATAGGCTTCCACTTTGGTCAGCACCTTCTCCAGTTCTTCTGTTTCCGGATTTTCCAGGCGCTGGATTTTGTGGATGTAATGTTTCAGGTCATGGGCATTTCTGTTTACAAATTCCACGTTGCTTCTGGTCATTTCAAACTGCTTTTTCTCCAGTTCCAGAAGCTGGCGCAGATTTTCATTGTCTGCATTTCTTGTGCGAAGCTCCACAAATCCAAGGGCGACGCCAAGCCCCAGAATGTCACAGAGAATCAGCGGCGGATATACTACCCAGACATCCCGTATTCCATACATCCAGAATAAATAGTGCAGGAAAAATACAAAAATGCCAACCGCGATCAGCCAGATCCATGCCGTATTGCTCAGCATATTTTCCAGCCTTTCCTTTGCAAATCTCTTTATGATCAGGAAATAGAAAACACTATAGATCAGCAGCATTAAAATTACCGAAAGTGAAAACTGTACTGTTACAGGTGCTCCGTAAAATATTGAATAAAAAATAACATTATACACGTTGGAGGACAGATTCTGGATAAATAAAGCCAGCATGCAGCTATACAATATTTCCTGGGAATCTGCAGCCAGGCAAAATTGCCAGAATCCAAGACTGAGAAAGAACACGGTAAAGGAAAATACCCCGGAAACATAGTTGCTGATCATATTCGGCAGCACAACAGAGAGCAGCAGAAAAATCATTCCGCCGGTCAATGCCCGCAGTAGAAAATTCTTTTTCTTCAGCAAATATCTTGTGCAAAGAACTTCCGCGAAAAAGATCTGGAAAATATATCCATGCGCCTGGGTAATCCTAAACAAATCCATTTTTTCCATACTATTGTCCCATCTGCAAGGTCAGCCTGTCCAGGAATTCCTTTTTATATTTCTGGGAAAGAACGAAAGTCTGACCTGCTGCTTTGATTTCGTTTCCTTTCCATTCATCCACCATGGAAAGGTTCACCAGAATGGAACTGTTTACCAGCGCAAAATGACTTGCCAGAAAATATTCCTGAATCTCTTTCATCGTTCCCCGCATTTTGTAAACATCTCCGTGAACATGAAATTCCAGATAATGCTTGTTGCTTTCTATATATGTGATCTGCCCCGGAGAAACCTTCTTCGCTCCGTTTGGGATCTTAATATAGTAGGCTTCACTCCGGTCAATATGAGACAGAGCTTTTTCAAATTTGATGCAGAACAGCTCATAAGCCAGAGGCTTCACAAGAAAATCGAAGGCGTTCACTTCATAGCCCTTCAATGCATACTGTGCCATGCTTGTGATAAAGATAAGGCAGGTGTTGTCCCCTCTTTTCCGCAATGCGGCAGCTGTTTCCAGACCATCCATATGAGGCATTGCAATATCCATAAAAATCAGGTCGCAATCTCCCTTATAGTCATCCAGAAAATTCATACCGTTCTGAAATACCGTAATTTTGTACTGCGCTTCATGTTCTTTTCCGTATTGTTCTATATATTGTAAAAGCTGTTTCTGATACTCCTGGTCGTCTTCTACTACAGCAATTGATATCATAGGGCAAGGCACCTCCGGTTATATCTCTTTGTAATGCACAACAAGATATTCCAGTTATTTTCATACCAGAATATCTTGTTCCTATTAATCTCTTGCAGCTATTCCACAGTTTCGAGCATCAGAATAGCTGCATCTCTTTTTAATTATACAGGCATCACTGCCTATTAGCCAGAACATATTGCAAAAACTCTAAATTACTTAGCCAAGAATCTCCACCTCAGCCACTGCTTCGCCAAGGCCGGACTGTGCTTTTACCATTACTTTGCCAGCGCCGGACTGGGGGCAGATGATGGCGAGGGCTTCGCCGTAGTAGGTGTCGGTTTCGGCGCTCTGGTAGCTTTCCGGATAGTATGGGCAGGCGCTGCCGAAGGCGAGGAGTTCGCCGCCTTCTACATCAAGCTTGATTCTGCCTCTTTCCAGTGGCTTGGTCTCACCGTTTTCGTCGGTGTAGCGCATTCTAACGTAGCAGAGATCGGTATCTGCATTCACGCGGGTAAGCTCTGGTTCTGCGCGAAGGACGGTTTCTTTTCCTGCTGTTTTCAGGGATTTCTCTGCAATTACATTGTCGTTTGCATCATAGGCAACTGCCTTGATTTCTCCGTTGTGATAGGTGGTATCAAAGAATACCTTGCAGTCGTTTTTCGGCTTCTTCGTTCCTACACACTCTCCGTTTACGTAAAGCTTTACGTGGTCTGCGCGGGTATAAACCTCAACTTTCGCTGCATTTCCGTCACAGCTATCCCAGGACCAGCTTTCCATGGCATTGGTCATTTTCCATGCGGACGGGGAATGAGCATCTTTTGTATGGTTTACAGGCATAACTGCGATTGCCAGGTCTTCCAGTTCAAAAGCCACTCTTGTATAAGCCATCTCGCCAAGAGGCTTTCCGGTAAGGTCAATTCTTCCGGAACCAGCAGTTACCCAGCCGCAGCCGCCATCGAAGCGCGGTGCATAATCCTTGTACTCCCAGGCTCCGATTCCAACCTCTCCAAGGTAATCCTGTGCTGCCCACACAAAATCACCGATAATACGTTTGTCTCTTTTGGCTTCCTGCATAAATTGATAAGCATCTGCACAGAAAGTCTCGCTTCCCAGAATCATTCTCTTCGGATATTTCTTCAGGTCATGACGGTAACGCTTGATTCCATAGTTGTATCCGGCTACGTCCATGTTGGCGTAAGCATCTCTTGTTTTTACATCACAAGGATAAAGAGTTGCTCCTGTTTTCATAAATCCAGCGCCGAAAATTCCAGCAACTGTGTTATAAAATTCACTTCCAACAGCCTTTTTCTTCTTGGCATTTTCTGCTGCTTCATCTGCCTTTTTATCACTGTAAACACCGAATCCCATAGAACTTAAGAAGTTAAAGAAAATGTTGATTCCGCAGCTTACCGGGCGGGTGGAATCCAGCTCATGAAGTCTGTCGGTAAGGGATTTTGTAAGGGCAATTCCCTTTTTCTGAGCGGTTTCAGATACTTCATTTCCAGTGGAATACATAATCACAGACGGGTGGTTATAGTCCTTATCCACCATATCCTTCAGGTCTTTTCTGTAGTTATCCAGGATCTCATCTGCGTAGTCATATTTGGTTTTGTGGATGTACCAGCCGTCAATATACTCGTCCATTACCAGCATTCCCATCTCATCACAGGCACGAAGAAGCGCCTTGGAACATGGGTTGTGGGCAGAACGGATCGCATTGTATCCAGCGTCCAGAAGAATGCGTACTTTACGGCGTTCCGCAAATTCATAGGCACATGCGCCAAGAAGTCCGTTGTCGTGATGGATGCATCCGCCTTTAAGAAGAACACGTTTTCCATTGATCTGGAATCCATTCTCCGGGGTACAGCTTACCATACGGATACCGAAAGTTTCCTCCTGTACATCTTCGCCAAAGGTCACACGGCACACATACAGATTTGGTTCCTCTGGGCTCCACAGTTTCGCTTCCGGAAGTGCGATTTCACATGAAAACTTGCCGTCCGCCTGAAGGATTTCCATTGCAGCAATGTTCTCCCCAGTGTTGCCTGCTGACTGATTTTCTCCTTCGCCCTGTGCAAAATTTCCTGCACTGGAAACTTCTCTGTTTCCACTTTTCTCCAAAATCTCAACTTTCACTTCGCCTGCAGTATTTGGCCATGCTTCCACGCGGATCTTCGGCTCTTTATAATCCAGAGTGGTGATCTTCACGCTGTCAAAACGCAGATGCTTTTTCGGCACTGTGTACAGCCAAACCGGACGGTAAATTCCGGTTCCGGAGTACCAGCGGCTGTTTGGCTGATCGTGGTTGATCACTTCCACGCGGATCACATTCTCTTCGCCGAATTTTACATGCTTGGTTGCATCCACATAAAATCCAATATAACCATAGGAATGATAAGCCACTTTTTCACCGTTGAGATACACAGTAGCTTTACGGTAAACCCCCTCAAATTCCAGGATAATTTTCTCTTCCTTTGCATCTTCCGGAAGTGTGAAAGTTTTCTCATAAGTATAGTCCTGCGCCTCATACCATCCTGTATTTACGCCGCCTGCACTTGTCTCGCTTCTCTCATCTAACTGCATGGCGTCATGAGGAAGAGTCACTGCAAATGCATGCTCTTTGTCACCTGTTTTGTAGCAGAGCCAGTTATTGTTGAAATTCTGTTTCATATTTACCTCCTGAAATCTCCCAATTTTTCTAAAAAAACATAATTATTGCTGTTTCGTGTGCCAAAAAATCATTCCTACAATCTACATGCCCATACACAACCAGCAATTTCACATACTTTCTGATTATATATTATCAAACAAATAACAGGCTGCACTATTTTAGGCGCAACCTGCCAGAAAATACACGCAAACTGTATAAATACACTTCATTCTTTATCCAGATTCTTATCACTACCTATTATATATTCTTCCTTACAGCTTTTCCATGAATCTATCCGTTCTCACTGGCATCCAACCTTTTTTCCAGCATCTGCATAAGTCCCAGGAATCCAGGCGAGTGGCATACATGGGCACTTCCTTATCCCGGTACAGCTGATAGTTCCAATAGAAGAAACCGGCAGTATCCTTCCATGCATTTAGCTGAAGAACAGCCGCCTTTCTGTACCATTTTTTGCGGTAATCTTCATACTCGTCACGGATTACCTCATGACCCTTTTTCTTATCCGCAAGCTCATTGCATACGCACCACTCACCTACAAAAACAGGGGTATATTTCTGGGCTTTCTTCAGCAGATGCTGCTGGTATGCAATAAATGCACGGTATGCCCAGAAGCTGTGAATGTGTGTCACATCTTCCATTGCCTGGATATAAATATGAGTATCGATCATGACATTTTTCATGTGATGCTTTACGAAAAAGTCCTTCCACATTCCCAGGCGGAAACCATCATGAAATACGATTACTTTTTCCTCTGGCAGGATTTTGCGAAGCCGTCCGTAGGCCTGCACATAGAATTTTTTCAGGAATCTGCTGGAAACGTGGCGGGAGCCTTTGGCTTCTTCTTTATCTGCTGCTTTCTTTCTGCTGGGTGCAGTCATATAGACGCTGAAGCTGATAGGCTCGTTGAGTACTTCGATTCCAAATAATTCTTCCCGGTCGCGATAGCGCATTGCCAGCCGCTCCAGCACGGTCAGTACAAATTCCACCTCATCCGGCTGCTGGCTCCACTTGCACACGCCCTCGATTCCGCCATTGTCATAGCTATTCTGTCCGCCGGGTGCAGTGTGAAGATCGACGAGAACCTTCAGTCCGTATTTTCCAGCCCAGTCAAAAGCTTTGTCCAGATATTCGATGCATCCGGAGTATGGTTCTCTGTCTCCAAAAATGAAATATGGTACCGGGATGCGTACGGTGTTTAATCCGTGAGAGGCAATGTTTTGGAAATCCTCTTCTGTTACGTAAGTGTCTCTGTGTTCTTTCATCATAGGCCAAAGCTTTTCTTGGGGTACGTTGCGGTTCAGCCAGGTTTCGTCTTCTGCTCCCGTTCCCTTGAAAATAAAAGGCTGCATCCATTTCTCAAGTACCAGCCAGTTGCCAAGGTTGGTTCCAATAATTTTGTCCATATTAAAATACCTCCCATATGTAAATTTCTGATACATCCAAGCCAAATGTTTTTCTCATATGCCAAACGCAGTAATGGCTACATTGACTGACGTAAGTGCGGCGTATGAAAAAATCAATCAAGTCAATATATTATTCAGAATATCTTCTGCAAATAATTATACAACGCCAAATGCCAGTTTCCCATAGAATGATACCTCATAGGAAATACGTCAAACGTCGTATTCACACCGCTGCGCAGCCTTGGCTCAATATCCAGAAGTGCCTGATAATCCTGTACCTGTCCAGGCAATGCAAAATCGAAATTACCGCTTGCCACATACAGATAATGAATTGGTAAATCTGCAAAATCCCCCGCCTGAATGGTATCCTCAAACGCCTGTGCATCCGTCCTGCTTCCGCTAAATGCCCCAAACCAGGAGAAATAATCCAGGCTCTGGCAAAGCACGGAATGATACATGGTCACAGCTCCACGAGATAATCCTGCAAAGGCCCTGTGATCCCTGCTCTCCGAAAATCCGACATCATCCGCTGATTTCGCATAAGTTGAATAAGAAGATTCAATCTCCGGCATCAGATCATTCCGCAGTTCTTTTGCAAAAAAATAGGTCAGCTGATCCAGATCCTCTACACAGTCATCCTCCACATAAAAAGTCGGCGTCACCACGATCAGCGGCTGAATATCCCCGCTGGCGATCAGATTGTCCAGCATAGTCTTGTTATATGGATTGGTTTTCAGCCAGTATTTTTCATCATCCCCTGTACCGTGCATGAGATATAAAATATTATACTCCCTCTCCTCTGAATATCCATATGGCAAATATACGTAAGCGGTTTTCGTTACAGTTCTCTCATCAGTTGCATAGGCTTTCGTTTCATAAACAACTTCCTCTACCGTTCCCGCCTGCTCCGGTTCAGCCCCATCATATTTTTCTGGCACTGCCCACAGCTCGTCCCTGGCCTGTCCATCGGCATTATGTGCTGCCTCATATCTCATTTTCCAGAATCCCAGTGCCCCTGCCGCAATCAGAACTGCTGCCAATAATGGAAAAACTGCCGCTTTTCCAACTGGTGTCTTTTTCCAGACCATATACCCAGTTCCCAGAATTCCCCCAACTGCCGCCACAATGCATTCCACCAGAAACATCCAGTTGAAGTAATAAGTGCTGGTAGAAAAATTTGTATTAAAATACAGGACAAACGCCGCCGCTCCAATCACCAGATACAAAAACGGCATCCTGCTTTTCCACGCAGCAACAGCCAGCAAAATGAACGCTACCGCAATTACCCCGAATGTAATAAATGCTGTTTTATCCCCCAGCATTGCAAAACGGACAATGTCAATACAGGCGAATAAAATCAAAATCCCCGATGTAATCCGGCAAATCCAGTCCACCGCATCTTTCTCAAATTTTCTTTGTTTTTCATCACATATCTTCATTACTGTCCCACCTTATGTCTCAGATTATTTTACCACACTTATCAACAATATCAAACCCTTGCCCCTTTACGCCCCATCTGGCAAATTTAATCTATTTTCAGGCAAAAAAGAAACAGCCCTCTGAATTTAAACACTCAGAAAGCTGTCCCCATCTTAGAAGGAATTATCAAGTGCTTCCTGGACAGCCTGTCCGATTTCTTTATTTTTTCCATCCTGTGTTAATTTGAAAACCTTCTGCATTTTCTCATCAAGCGGAGATGCAGGAGCTGGCTGTGCTGCTTCTTCTGCGGCTTTGTTTCCAAACTTACCAATATACTCTAGACAATATTCATCACGCTCTAACAGTGCATTTGTGGCATAAATCATACCAATCATATTCTTGTTGGTAGGATCTACGATAGCACTGTCCATACCAGCATTCATAGCCAGCACCATAAATGCCTGGTTAATATTCTTTCTTACTGGAAGTCCGAAAGAAATGTTGGAAAGTCCACTGGTGATATGGATTTCCGGATATTCATATTTAATTCTTCTACAGCAGTCTGCAAATACAGTTAATGCGGTCTGGTCTGTTCCCAGTGTTACAACCAGTGGATCAATATGTAAACGGCTTGGTGCAATACCGTACTGTTTTGCTTTTTCCATAATTCCGAAGAAAATTTTCATACGGCGCTCTACGGAATCCGGAATTCCATCGTTATCGCAGAGAAGGGCTACACACTCCCAGTCTGTATCTGCGATCACTGGAAAAATAGTGTCAATTTTGTCTCCCTCAAGGGAAACAGAGTTAATAAGTCCCGGTCTTTTACAAAATGGAATGGCTGCGACACAGGATTTTGCACTTGGACTGTCCACACAGATCGGTGTGTCTGTCACTTCCTGTACAAGATCAATCATCCATTTCAAAGTTTCTACCTCTACGTCCTCTTCTACTGACGCACATACATCCAGAAATGTGGCTCCCGATTCTGCCTGCATTCTGGCTCTTTCTCTGATCAGGTCCGCATCCTTCTCAGCGATAGCTTTGGCAACTGACGGAATGGATCCGTTCAGCTTCTCACCAATAATAATCATGGCATTTTCCCTCCAATATGAAATTGTTTTTGCTAATCAGCTGCTGTCTTTCGACAGCATTCATCGTTCTCTCCGCTTGAATGCCTCCGCTAAGACATTCTTCTTAACAAATTCATTTTATATCAGAAAAAGGGAACGCCGCTTCTCTTTTTTTCTCATTCCATTATACTATCTTACTGTGAATATTTTCACATATTATGGTGGATTCATAAAAAAAGCAAAACGCTTCGTCATGTAAATACGAGTTGCATTTTGCTTTTTTGATCTTATTTCAGTAAATAACAGCTGGTATAGGCAATTTTCCCTGGACCATAATAATAATCCAGATGATTTGCCTGGCACACCTGCATAACCAGCATTCCATATGCTTCCATTGAGGAAAAAGCCTCCCCTGGAAAACGGCAGGGCGCATTCGGATAGGTACAAACCTTGCACTTCGTACAGCATCCCGCTCCAATGGACAGCATGTCCGGGTAAAACTTCCGCAGATCTTTTTCCATGGCGTAAAAGGATGCCTTATGCATGGCTTCGGTGCGCATCATACCTTCCCCGTCCATGGGATCTTCCAGCTGGCCCACGGTCTGCACCAGAATTCCCAGCTTATACTTTCTTACTCTCTTTTCACATTCTTCCAAAGTGCCGCAGCCTGGAGGACAACTCCAGCATTTATTGTATTTATGACAGGAATCAGAAGCGCACATCTGACGGACTTCTGGTTTCAGTTCGATGGTATCACAGGCCAGCGGCACTGTATGGGTAAAACCATGGGACTGACATAATTCCTTTAGCTCTTTAAAATTCATTTTTTCACTTCCCAAATCCAAGCTCGTCTACGAAGCAGTCCTGAAACTCCGGACAAGCAGCCAGCTCCAGAAATTCAATTTTCTGTACGGCCTTTTCTGCTTCATGGCGCTCCTTTTTATTTAACAGTGCAATCTTTGCCCCTTCTCCGGCAGCATTTCCCACACAACTTACTTTCTCAGCAAAGTTTTCTGGAATCAGGCCGATTCGCGCGGCGTTCCTGGCGTTCATGTAATTCCCGAATCCGCCAGCCAGATACACAGTCTGAACCTGAGTTTCTTCTACATTTTGTTTCTTCATTAAAAGTCGGATTCCCGCAGCAATGGCAGCTTTCGCCAACTGTACCTCACCAATATCTTTCTGTGTAAGATAAATTTCCCTTTGTGATTCCCCTGACGGCACAAGTACAAAGGTATCCGCTTTCACCTGCCCACTGTGCAAAATTCCGTTTTCGTCCAAAAGCCCAGTGCGCAGAAGTTCTGCTATCAAGTCAATCAGGCCAGAACCGCATAATCCTGTTGGCTTCTCATTTTCAATAGTAGTATACTGCCACTTTCCATTTTCATATTTCACATGGTCAATGGCACCTGGAAGTCCTCGCATTCCGCACTGGATTTTTGCGCCTTCAAATGCAGGCCCGGATGCTGCGGAGCAGGCAGCCAGACCATGTTTATTTCCAAGAATCATTTCTGTATTGGTTCCAATATCCAGAAGCAGTGTGGTTTCTTCTTTCAGATCCTGGCGAAGCGCCAACAGACACCCGCTGGTGTCTGCACCTATGTAGCCTGCAATGTTTGGAAGCAAAATAAGCTGGCACTTTTTATGAATATGAATTCCATAATCAGATGCCCGTAACGTAAGCGGCTGACTGATTGCCGGAGTGTACGGAGCACGAACTAATGATGCAGGCGAAATTCCAAGAAACAGATGATGCATGCAGGTATTTCCAACAAGGCTGATCTGATAGATATCTCCGGCTTTCTGTTGCCAGAGTCTGTCCGTTTCTTCCATCAAGAAGATAGCCAACAATTGTAGTGGTTCCAAGATCGATAGCCGCTGTGAAAATGTTACAACATGCTTCTGAATATCCTGCGTCATTTCCAGACTGGTTTTGACAGAGATCCGCTTCCGTGTTGCTACTCTGCCGAAAATCCAGAATTTCATTCTCTGTATAGATTACTTCCCACACTGGCGCAAGCATCCTTTTCTCATATAAGATGCCAGAGAGCTGAACATCTGCAGCCCCCACCTTAATATATGGAACAGCACTGTTTTTGCACCCGATTTCTTCATGATCGTTATGAATTTCCCCGTCCCCATATACCGCAGCCAGCAGTCGTTCCCATTCTGACCTTTTTTCCCCAATCTCCGGTTTTTCCAGGCGGATCCTTTTCACCCGTAAATCTGGCTGGAAATTTACGTTTCTTGAAAATCCCTCACTGAGAATTTTTCCTCTTTTCTTCTTTCCCGGAATCTCCACCTGGCAGTCCCCTACCACCTTGGTCTGACAGGCCAGCACAGGATTTCCATTTACCTTCACCAGGCATTTTCCACAGCTTCCCTGCCCGCCGCAAGGCGCATCCGGCTCCAGCCCTGCCCGGATTTCCGCCTCCAAAACCGTTACCCCCAGCGGAACTTCCATACTGATTTTTTCCCTTACAAAATATACTCTTGCCACTGTCTTACTTGTCCAATCTTTCTATTATGCATTCATGCTCTTTCGTCTTTTTGTCATAGCTTACCCCAACAAGCAATATATTTCCTGCATTTCTTCGATACTTCTCCCCAGTCAGAAGTAGAAACCGTATTCACATACTCTGCACGGATTTCATTATTGGGAATCTTTACTGTTTTATTTTCGTTGTCGTGTGCTGGACTGAATTGGTATATTTCAGCAAACCTGTCTTATCTACATAAATATCCGATGCCAGCACTTCCTGAAATTTATAATTCCCAGGATTCAGATAAGTTCCCAAATTTACACCTCATTTCTCCCAGCTACAAGCCTTACTTTTCAAATATACTTATTTTCATTATAGGAGAAATACTTTCCACCGTCAATTTGCAAAATGAAAAAGGATCTCTAAATCATTTTCTCCAAAATCTTATCTGACTTATTCAACGTCAAAAACATAATTCCGGTGCCCGCTGCCCAATGGGTAATATCAAAATCATGCCATAAAAATAATCCGTCCCGGTTAAGTGCCCAGAACGGATTATCATTTAACATTATTTTATTTCTCTACAAACTTCTCCACGAACTCCTCATACGGGCAGGGTCTTCCCCAGAAGAATCCCTGGCTGAAATCCGGCTGGAGGTTCCGAATCTTCGACCACTCTTCTTTATTCTCCACACCCTCAATGCAGAGTTTCAGGTTCAGATTGTGGATCATGCTGCAAAACTGATTCAGAAGATAATATTCTTCCTCATCTGCCACCGCACTGGCTGTAAAGGAACGGTCAATTTTGATGATTGCCGGACCCAGCTCACTAAGGTAATGGAAGTTGGAATATCCGGTTCCAAAATCATCCAGTGCCAGCTTGATCTTCATTCGCTGCAGCTCTGTAAGGAAATGTCTCTCATTTATATTTTGCTCCAAAAGATCACTTTCTGTCAGCTCAATAATAAGCGCATCCGCCGGAAGCTTGGCTTTCTCCATAGCTGCGATCACATCCAAAATTACATCTGACTTGGCAGCCTGTACCTGTGAAATATTAATGCTGACCTGAAACTCCGGAAGCACTTCCCGGATCTGGCTGCATTTTCCCATTGCCTCACCCATCATCCAGCGTCCGGCAGGAATAATCAGTCCCGTCTCTTCCAGAATCGGAATAAATTCAGCAGGCGATACCATTCCGAACTTCTCTGAGATAAAACGCATCAGCGCTTCCGCGCCATAAAGCTTTCCGGTTTCTGACCGAAATACCGGCTGATAAAATGCGGTAAATCCCTTAAAGTCATTTATCACTGCATTTCTCAGTTCCTGTTTCAGCTCGCTTCTTCGCAGGAACTGCCGATATTCTTTTTCTTCAAATACATAACAGCGGTTTCTTCCAAGCTTCTTGGCCTCATTCAGGGAAAAATCCGTCAGCTTCATAGCTGCGGAATACCCCATCTCTTCTATGGCATGCAGCGGCAGGATTCCTCCTGAAATTGTAAACATCACAGTATATTCGTTATCTCTGATGAACTGATTCACAGATTCTCTCACTTTATCGTAAAGCTTCTTTACCTCCTTTACGCTCCTGGAAGAAAGATCCAGAATCATAAATTCATCGGAAAATAATCTGTATACCGTCTGATTTTCTGACATGCAGCCGGAAATGCAGACTGCTGTCTCACGCAGTACCTGATCTCCGTATTCCCATCCCAGATTCTCATTAATTTCTTTAAAATGGTCCAAGCCAAGGCGGATCAAATATCCGTTTTCAAAAGGCGGCTTCAGCTTTTTCAGATATTCTCTCAGTCCGGTTTCTCCCAATAATCCGCTGACATTATCCGCTTTCTGCTGTGCTCCGATCTCGTTGATGCAGCCTACCATGTACAGCGGCTTCATGTTTTCATCCCGCACAACATAGCCCCTGCAGTTAATCCAGATGGGTTCTCTTTTGGGATCCAGCCAGCGGTATTCCATATTGTGAATACTGCGGTCTGTACTCAGCAGATCTTTAAATTCTGCTTTCAAAAGAGGATAATCCGGTCCATATACAAACTCTCTGTGACACTCCATCACATCATGAAAAGCATTTTTCGGAATGCAGAACCGTTCCATTGCCTGAGGTGCAATATAGTAAAAATCCGTTCTGAAATCTATCAGATAAAGGTAATTATCTGTACTCGGGCTAAGCAGGTCGATTACTTTGCAAAGCTCCTCCGGTGTAATATCCTGGTACTCTTTTTCCTGGAAAATATCCTCTGCATTTTCCTGCGCCAGCATTTTTTCCATGCCGGCTGCTGCGGTGTCCATGCATGCACGGTTCAGCTTTTTCCTGCGCTTACGGCGGTAAAGCATGATATCGCTTCGTTTCGCAATATCCTTAAAAGCACGGTCTTTATCAGGCAGATAATAAGCATATCCGACGGATACACTTAATGGATAGGAGACCTTTTTGGCTGCTTCTTCAAGCAATATGTCCAGACGTTTTATACGATCAGCGATCAGGTCTTTCTCATCATTGTGATACACATATGCGAATTCATCCCCGCCAATTCGGAAACAGTTCTGTGCCTCTTTAAAAACCTGGCGGATGCAGTTGTAGCACAGCTTAAGGGCTTCGTCACCTTTCTCATGTCCGAAATTATCGTTGATCACCTTCAGATTATCCAGGTCAAACAGCACAACGCCTGTTTTCTGCAGCTGCGATGCCTGTTCATCCAGCTGCCTGATGGTGTGCTCGTAAGCATTTCGGTTCATGGCTTCTGTAAGCATATCTGTGTTGGCAACCTTCAGCAGATACAAAACCTTCTGCTTCTCAACATACTGGTCATAAAAGCGGGACACCTGTATCCAGATCAGGGCAATAATAAATCCCATTGTTCCAAGAGGAAGGAATATGGATGTAGTCTTAAAATGTCTTGCATAGTATAAAATAAGCTCCGCAACGCCAAATCCCAGCACAATATATAAGGGATAGGTGAACTCCCTTGCAGACTCATTTTCTTCTACCCTTGCCTCATAATGAATAAGCACAAATGTATAAATAACGTTGCATATCATGAGAACATGGGTTACCGGGAGCAGCTGGAACATGTCCACGATTCCGGCACACTGAAGGATCACAGATACCGTCATATCCACCAGATAAAGCACCGGAAAATACAATGCGCCCTTACGGTATTTGCTGCTGCAGATATCGTAAACAAGGAAGTTAAAGGGAATCGGGAAAAGATAAAAGGTAAACAGATCCACATAGTATAAGGTTCTTCCATCCGGAATCAGAAACTGAAGAAATCCGCACTGCTGCAAGGACCACAAGGCAATCAATACAGAAAAGATTCCCAGGTTCAGGAAGATCTCATTTTTCCCTTCTACTTTGGTTTTTCTTTTGCTTTTTATTGCAAAAAAATAGAGCAGCAGACTTACCAGTCCTGTGAATAAAATACCGCAGCTGATAATAAATATGCCCAGGCTGTCGCTGAGGATCCTTAAGATGCAGTCTCCTCTGGTTCCCAGGTAAAGGCTGATGTTGTTTCCATAATATCCGGAATATGCAGGGAGTATACGGATTTCCAGTTCTTTCCCGGCACTGTTCTTGGGAATGTCTGCAATATGCCAGCAGGAACCTGGAGATTTCATGAATTTCGGTGCGTTTTCCTCATGTCCATACTGATAAATTTCTTCTCCGTCCAGCAGAATCTGCACGGACGTATGGGTGGTCTTGAACAAAAGCGACCTCGGAATGTCAAATTCCTCTGGCAGAACCAGATTCTTGGTCTTGATTTCTCCTGCCGTATCAGCCTCCGTTTCAAGCCTTACTGTATTATTAAAGGACACCCGCTCCCCACCCATGCTGCGGTTAAAAATCCAGCCAGTAAACCCAACCGCAAACAATCCAAAGACAATCAGAGCAATCCATAGTTTCTTTTCGATTCTCATAGCTCTCCTTCGTGTAAATCACACATGTAAACACATTCTGGAACTAGCATAGCAAAGTTAGCAATTTTTTTCAAGTATCGCCAAGGTTTTTCAGGAAGTTTTCAGGATACCGGAAAATAAAAAAATCTGGCATAGAGCATTTCTGCTTTTCTGCCAGATATTTGTTTTATTTTGCTAATTTTGTGTCCAGATATTTTTTTAAGGTTCCAAGATTCTCGTCGCTGTACAGCTGGTCGGCGGCGTGTTTGTAATTGTGGAAAAGCTTGTATTCTACCTTGTCTGCACCGATCTGTTCTGTGAGAAGTTCGTTCAGGCGCTCGGACTGCAGGTAGGGGACGCTTAGATCTGCATCACCGTGCCAGATCAGCACGCTTGGGCTGTTTTCCGGGGTAAGGTTCTTTTGGATATAGTACAGGGGGCTGTAGGTATCTTTTTCCTCCTGGGTAAGGGTGTTCACATCCTTACGCATCCAATAAGATTCCACATCATTATAGCCAGTATCCTTGATGGCATCGGTAAGCCACAGACCGGATTCCCACTGAACTACTTTCGGGATTTTCAGTTCCTTATAATCTGCTGCCTGGGTTCCGAATTCCATGCAACCGTAGTAGTTCAGGATTACCTGTACTTCACTGGAAACCGGATTATTCTCATCTTCTCCGATGAACGGCACACTATTGAATTCTTCGTCATTGGAAGCACCACAGATCACGGACAGATAGCCGCCTGCAGATTCTCCCCAAATAGCAAAACGCTCCGGATCGTATCCATATTTCTCAGCATTGGCACGCAGAAAACGGATCGCAGATTTCACATCCTCCACCCCTGCCGGAAATGCCGCTTCCTGAGCCAGTCGATAGTTGATGGACGCACATGCATATCCATGATCACGGAAATAGCGATACATCAGCTGTGCCTGTCTGGACTGGCTGTCATTAAAGACAAAACCGCCGCCATGAACCATTACGATCATGGGCATTGGTTCGTCACTGTCCGGCACATATAAGTCCAGATAATCGTTTTCCGATACCTCTGAATACTGCAATTTCTCGTAGGAGTTTCCTCCATCCCATTCTGTGGATTCATCCAGCTTCACAGAAGGTGAATACACATTATGAAAAACCACGCGAACTGCTTCATGGTTATATCCCAATATTCCTGCCACCACAGCAAGACAAATTCCGCCTATCATAAGACCTTTTTTCTTCATTTCATCTGCCTCTTTTCTTATTAGAAAACAGGTTTACAAGTCTCTCAACCGTAAACCTGTGATTTCATTTATTCACATGGAATTTCGGCTACATAAGACCGTGTCTCATCTGTCACTGTGACCTTCACAGGGCCGTTTCCGTCTGCCTGTACCACTGCCATGGCCTCACCATAATAAGTTGCCACCGTATCATCTGTATAGTTCCCTTTTACGTACGGTGCCGGACTGCCAAGGCCTTTTAGGATTCCATTTTCTACTGTCACCTTCAGGTTGTGCTTTTCCATCGGCTTCCAGATACCCTTTGCATCTGTGTACTGCAGCTGGACGAAAGCAAGTCCTTCTGGCTTCACGGATTTCTCTTCCGATCTTACCTGAAGAATGGTTTCTTTTTCAGCGGTCTGCAGGGAATAGCGGTTGATTTCTTTTCCTTTTTCATCGTAAGAAACAGCCGTAATTTCGCCATCCTCATAGGTTGTGTTAAAGTTGGCGCGGCATTTTTTCACGTTCTTTTTGCCAACACTCTTGCCATTGATAAACAGCTCAACCTGAGCAGCTCTTGCATAAACCTCAACCTTTGCAGGCTCCCCGCTGCAGCCGCCCCATGCCCAGCTCTCCAGTGCTTTGGTCAGCTGCCAGCCAGTGAGACGAAGCTTTTCTTTCTGGTAAACAGGGTCTACTGCGATGAACGGGCCTGTCTCTCTTTCGAAAGCAACTCTGGTGTAGGCTGCCTCCGCACGAGGCTTTCCATTCAGGTCGATTCGGCCGTTTCCGCCAGTCATTCTGGTTGACGGATCTTCAAATTTATAGTCGGAATACTCGGCTGCGCCGTCTCCAACTTCACCGATATAATCCCAGCCTGCCCACACGAAATCACCGATGATTCGCTTGTTTTTCTTGGCAATTTCCCAGAAGCTGTATGCATCCTTGCAGAAGGTTTCGCTTCCAAGAATCAGACGATTAGGATACTTCTTAAGGTCATGCTTGTAACGGAAAATACCGTAATTGTAGCCTGCGATATCCATGTTCGCATAGGCATCCCTGGTCTTCAGATCACATGGATAAAGGGTGGCGCCACACTTCATGAAGTAGTCACCTACCAGGCAGGCGAGGGTATTGTAAAACTCACTTCCAACTGGTTTTTTCTTCTTTTCGGGCTTCGCAGCGGCTGCTTTCTTAGCCTGCTCTGCAGCGAACTTTTCTGCGTTCTCGGCGCTTTTTTCTGCCTTATCATCACTGTAAACTCCAAGTCCGATGGAACTTAAGAAGTTGAAGAAAATGTTGATTCCGCAGGTTACCGGGCGAGTGGAATCCAGGCTGTGAAGGTAGTTTGTCATCTCTCCGGTAAGGGCAATTCCTTTCTTCTGGGCGGTCTCTGCTACCTCATTTCCAGTGGAATACATGATAACGCTTGGGTGGTTGAAATCTTTATCCACCATATCCTTTAAATCCTGTTTCCACCAGCCGGCAAGCTGATTTGCGTAATCATATTTTGTTTTGTGGATGTACCAGACATCTACGTATTCGTCCATCATCAGCATTCCCACACGGTCGCAGGCATCCAGAAGTGCCTTAGAACATGGGTAATGTGCGGAGCGGACTGCGTTGTATCCGTTTTCCTTGAAAATACGCATCTTTCGCTCTTCTGCTTCTGGATATGTACATGCGCCAAGCACGCCATTGTCGTGGTGGAAGCATGCTCCGCGAAGGATTACGCGTTTTCCGTTAATGGTCATACCCACCTGCGGATTCCATACCAGTTCACGGATTCCGAAGGTTTCGGTTACTTGATCTTCACCAAATACTGCTTTGCAGGTGTAGAGGTTCGGGTGCTCCGTATCCCAAAGCTTTGCGTTTGGAACATCCAGCAGAAAGACTGCCTGATATTCTTTTGCAGGCTTTTCGCTAGCTGCAGATGCATTTTTTGTTTCATTATTCTGTGCAGCTACTGCTTTACTTTCTCCAATCGCAGTCAGGACTCTTTTTCCCTCAAATTCAATTTCAAGAGAAACCTCACCTGGCGCGGAGGTCTTTACTGCAACTTCGATCTGTGCCGGATTATAGCTTAATGTGCGGATTTTTACTCCGTTTACAGGAATGTATTTCTCACCGCCAATATGCAGATATGCAGGACGATAGATACCTGTTCCTGAGTACCAGCGGCTGTTTGGCTGGTCTGCATTATGAGCAATTACTTTGACTTCATTCTCTTCTCCGTATTTGAAAAAGCCATCTGTATTTATGTAGAAATTGGTATATCCATATGGACGGCCTGCTACTTTTTTTCCATTTATGTGGACTTCAGCGTTATGGTAAACACCCTCGAATTCAATAAGGACTTTCTGATTCTCATATTCTTTCGGCACGGTAAATTTCTTGGTATACTCGTAATCTCCGCCGATGTACCATCCAATGTTTCCCTCACCGGTACTCTCCTGGGTACGTGGCTCGCTGAGCATGGCATCATGCGGTAAGGTAACCGGATAAGCTGCCTCATCGCGGGTAAGACATTTACACATCCATCCTTTATTAAAATCAATCTTCTGCATACAGTAAACTGCTCCTTTCTTTTTCGTCAGACTTCTCTATCCTTTTCCAGCTTCCTCGCCAAGCGGACATATCTGCTTACGCAGACACCACTAAATCTGAAAGCCGATTTACTCCATTCTTAATCTGACTACAGTGTACCGTATTTCCCCGCCCCTGTGGCATGAAAAACGCGAACAGTTCTTTTTTATACGCTAACTACCGACAGGAAATTTAGATGTAAAATTCATTTATCTATTTTGTACAAATTATGTATCCTGTTTTTGTGCAAAACAATGAGGATGAAGATTTTCTCCATCCTCAGCATTAATATTCTTTTTAAATATGCCCAAAGCGGAAAACAGAATTAATTCTACACACTCTGCACTCTATTTTTCTGTAGCTGGCGTCAATCCCGCACACCATCTTTTCACTGTTTTCAACGGTATTTCTAATACATCTGCTATCTCAGTCTGCGGATAGCCTTTTGAAAACATCCGAAATACTTGTCTGCGACTCTTTTCAGTCTCTCTCTTTCTCATCTCTTTTTTCATTTCTTTTCTCGTTTCCTGTCTCGCCTCATCCGCATACATCTGCATTGCTCCGTCCCATGCCTTACACACGTCTCTCACCTCCACGACATCATCATCTACTATGGTATACTGTTCCAGCAATATTGCCAGGAACCATCTGGTTTCCAGGCTTAGCTTTTGTATTTCGTTTTTGTTATCTTCTATGTATTTTTTCAGTTCTTCTTTCTTACGGCTGTGGCTCATCAGGGAAAAAATATCCCGCCATTCGGTGTGAAACAATTGGGGATTTTGCTCATGGATATCTGCCATGCAAATATCATATTCTGGAAGAAGGCTGGAAAACTCACCTACTTCTTCTGGTATCTCCATCATCTCCTGCAGTTTTTTCTTACTTTGCCACCGCTCTTCTCCCAGATAAAGAACCTGGTGGAAAACCGGCACTAATGGACGTCTTTTTCTGTGTTTTCCTCTTTTCCTGTTTCTCTTCCGGGATTTCAGCTGATCGGTATATTCTACACCGTCATATGTAAAACATCTTACTGGCATTTCATAGTTCGCCCTGCTTTCGGCTTCACAGGCCAGAAGCAATCTGCATCCTGGCTTATCATGCAAGCGGAGAAAGTCCCGTTCCCTTTCCAGATATATAAATTTTACGCCGTTTTCGTCCGAACTCTTTATCTTATGTGTATTGCTGCCAATAGTCTGCAATTGGCATGAAACCCTTTTTTTCCTTTGTACTTCTTTCAAATAAGACGCTTTTATAATCTGCTTCCCTGCAAATAAAGTGCCATTTACAAGATCCGCAAAGCGCTCATTATCCCTTAAATACTCCTGTAGTCCCTAGAGCCTGTTTGAAAAATCATTCCTGCAATCTGCACGCCCCACTTTGCGGTATATTTTGCCCGAATTCAGTTGCCGTAGCCCGCTACGGCGCCCTCATCCGGACAAAATCTCCCACAAATTGTGACGCACATCTTGCAGAAAGCCTCTTTCAAACACGCTCTAGTCTTTTACACCCAAGCGCACCACCTTCTTTATTTTGCTTATTTCACAGGAATTATTTGCCGAACGGCCTGAATAAAATAGAAAACTCCTGAGATGTAAAATAAGCGTAGCATAAAGTACCGGGAGACGCAAGAACTTTATAAACCTTTAAGAGTTTATATATTAATTGTATCATTTTTATTTTATTTTTTCAATACAAAACACTATTTTCTAACATTCTTTACAGGCCCTTTACAGAAAAAGTCTTGCTGATTACTCGGCACGAAATAAGCAAAACTTCGGCTTTGCAGAATTTCCTATTTCATAAAAAAATAGCATCAGCCAGCTCCCTAACCAATGCTATTTCTTTATATCCTATTTCTTCATATCCTTTTTATTCCACCGTCACAATCACTCTCTGATAAGCTACCGGATTGGTTCCGCCGCCGTCTACGCCTTCCATAATAATATGGATAGTGTCACCGGATTTGGCGTCTTCCGGAATTGTAAAAGTAGCTGTCTCCTGGTTTTCACCTGATGCTGTCACCTCAATGGCAACCGGATTTCCATCCTCATCTTCAGCTTCCTCATAAGTATCTCCATATGGATAATGATACCAACGGAAGGTTGTAGTATCACCATCTGGATCCACTGCAGTTCCGTTTAACGTAATCTTGTCTCCAGCTTTCGCAGTCAGATCAATTCCCTCTTCCACAGAAACCTCTGGCAGATGATTGGCATCCTCATACTTGTCGGTCACGCACCATTTTGCTCTCATGGCAAAATCACTCTGGATTGCGGCAATCCACTGTGCAATTCCCTTTTCATTTCCTTTAGCAGCCTGGTACAGACGCACATCCGAATTTTCATCATTCTCCTTCAGGGCGTATCTACCGTCCCATCCGCCATAAGACAAATCCTCAAGGCTGCGAAGCCCGTTAGGAATGGTCACAAACCATGCCGGGGAATCTCCCTCAGAAAGGAAATCATACTGCTCGTAAGCATGTCCAACCCAGAGCGTGTCATCTCCAAGAAGTGCCTCATTGGTACCATACTGATCGGTATCTGCTTCTCCTTCCAGATATGTGCCGTCACCCCAGGTCACATATTTATCCATCAGCGCACCAAGATTCTGCTCAATATTCTCCTTCATCCATGCACTGCTCAGTTTTTCTCTGGACTCATCGGAAAGCTCCTCAAGAGTCGCCCATCTGTAACCATATGCAAGAGTAGAACCAGAAACATCTACCATACGCATAGACGGCCAGTTGGGCTGAATATAGTTCAAATAGCAGTCATCCTGCATTCCCCATGCAAAAAGAATCACTTTTTCACAAATACGATTGTAAAGCTCTTCCCAGCCTTCCTGGTCCTTATACTCTTCCTCAATAGACATCAATGCTCTTGCCACAGTGTTGGCACCGCCACCAACCTCGATATAAAGGGGTCTGTCATCCTCTGCCAGAATCCGCTCTTTCACCAACTCTGATCCTTCTGTCTCCTCGGAAGTATCACTTACGTTTTTAATATTTCCCACTTTTGTGATGGCACGAAGATCATCCGGGGAAGGATAGTCCTCATCATGTATCTTCAGATTGTCATAAACCTCTGCATACGCATCCAGAAATTCATACATCCAGTCAGTTCCCATCCATCTAAGGGATTCTGTAGTATCATCCCCACTGTAATGCAGTTTGGAACTGGTCTGTACGATTCCCTCCAGATCAATGTCGTTAGAATAAAGCAGCGTATGAATTAATGTGTTCATATCGTCCACTTCCCCGTCCTGTGTAACCAGAAGACGAGGCTTTCCCTCTGTTTTCGGAAGTGCCGTAGCAGAATCCGCCGCAAAAACAGACGCAGACAAACTCATAGTTCCAATAATAGTTCCAATCAGTACTGACAGCCATTTTTTCTTATGCATAATATTCTCCTTCTAAAAAAATTTACCCAGTCATCTTCTGCATTTTCCCTTTACTCTACCACAACAAACATTTTTATGTTGTCCAATAATGACCAGATTTTTATTCAAAAATGACTTTTACATTTCCCATATGCAATGCCGTCACTCTTTCTCCTGCTCCTTTAGCCACACACCCAGCTGTCGTCTGTTTTCCTCAATAATTTTTTCCATCCCAGCCTCATCCAGTGCCTCCAGAAATTGATTCAGTGTCTTATCCGCATCCTCTGTCATTCCCGTTTCCAGCACCGGACGGTACTCATTCACCACTCTGGAAACCGCATCCACCTCCGCTGCAACCTGATCTGTCTGAAACACATAACCAAGTGTCCTGGACGGTTCGGAATCCTCAGAATAATTTTTCATGAAATCCCGCCAATCTGTGCCGTTTTCTCCAAACTGATACACCTGCTCACTGTCCCCATAGCAGGTAAAATAACTGGAATACCCTACACTGCTGTTATCCTTGCCTTCTGGATATGCAATAGTCTTTTCCCCTGTTTTTACATAATCCGTTCCCTCTCTGCCATTCTGCAGAAGATTTGCCAGATCACTGTTTGCATAAATCAGGTTCAGCAATTCCATAGCCTTTTCCGGATTTTTGCAGGAGCTAGTAATTCCCCAGGTAAACTCCTGCACAAGAGAAGTGGTTGTCCGGTTAGGCGTCATTGCCACCAAAACTTCATCGAAATCCAGGCTCTTTTTACTGACCAGATGAAGGGTTCCCGTGGACACGCTTGTCCATTGCAAAAACATTTCCCCTTCATTAAACATAGACTGCGCATCCACGCCGCTGTACAAAGAATCTTCCGGTATATATCCCTCATCCCGCCACAGCTTTATTGTCCGGCAAAAATCACGGTATTCCTCAGAAGCATATGCATTCACAATTTCCGTACTATTCAGCGGGTCAAAAATCACACCATAGTTCATATCCCCGCCCAAATCCTCCGCGTCAAATAAAGAAGTAAAGGCAGACGAATCCACATTCCCTGCATTGCCGAAAGAAATCAGATAAACGCCCGTGTTCTTTTCCTTCAGCTGCCTTCCGATTTCTGTAAGATCCTGCAGTTCCAATTGTTCTGGAACCTCTATATGATATTTCTCCGCAAGATCCTTGTTATAACCAATTCCAGATGCCCTGCCCGGATTCAGATTTGCACACACAGCATACACTTTGCCATTTAAAGAGGTAACCTTCAGAAGCTCTCCTTCTTTTTCCTGAAGATCTTTGCCGTATTTATCCAGAAGATCATTTAACTCTATCAAAGTGCCGTCTGCTGCCAGATCAGACAGTGATGTGGTAGTTCCTGTATTCACCAGGTCCAGCTGCTGAATCCCCATTTTGGCTTTCTTCAGCATATTGGCATGATCTCCGATGAAGCAGTTTACGATTTTCACTTTACAGGAAATCGCCGGAACTGTAATTTCGTTGATCAGTTCTTCTACTGCCTCTGTGTCCGGATATTTCGCGCCCAGCGTCAGATTTTCGATGGCAATCTCACAAACTTCATCTGCTTCCCCATTTTCCAGCGGGGAAATCGTTTCTCTGTCCTGGCACCCCCAAAGCACTGCCGCACTCAAAAGTGCCAGCCCGGCACCCGCCAGTATTTTTCCTTTTCTCATAGATCTGATGCCTTTCTGAATTCCCTGGGCGTCATGCTAAAAGTTTTCTTAAACAATTTTATAAAATACCCGGAACTTGCATATCCCAGTTTTTCTGAAACGATTTCATTGTTCCAGTCTGTGTTTCGAAGCAGTTCTTTTGCTTTTTCCATGCGGCAGTTTGTAACATATTCCAGCACAGAAATCCCGGTTCTTTTCTTAAACAGCCGCATCATATACTGGGCATTCAGCGCTGCATAATCCGCAATTTCCGTGACAGTCAACGTCTCAGAAAAATGTTCCTGGATATAGGGAATCACTTTCCCGTCAATAATATTCTGCTGCCCTTCCGGAAAAGAAGTTTTCATTGTATCTGGAAAAAGCTTTTTCTCTTTTTCGTCCTTCTGGAATTTTTTCTGTGTTTTTTCAACAGCTTTTTCCAGAACTGCTGTCATTTCATCTGTATCAAGAGGCTTGATCAGATAATCGCTGCACCCAATCTGCATGGCTTTCCGCATAAATTTATAATCTGGATAACAGGTGAGAATAATACATTCTATATTTTCGTCATTCAGATCTGCTTTTTCCCTTACGCTTGAAATAAATTCAAGTCCACTTTCCCCAGGCATTTCAATGTCACAGAGAATCAGGGAAATCATTTCCTCTTTCATGATTTCTCGGGCCTGAACCGCATTGTACGCTCCGAAAGTTTCCGCAACGCCAAGGACCTTCCAGTCTATCCCATCCTGAAGTGTTTTCACACACTGTTCTTCATCATCTACAAGCAATGCTTTGATTTCCATTTCCATATTTTTGGCACTCCTCGCTCTATATATATCACTGCCTCTTTTGCAATAACTGCACAATCATGATTTGATATTATGTTTCCTTCTGCTTCTGTAAATCCAGCAGAATGTCTACCACTGCACCAGATGGCTCCTGATTATAAATATGGATCACACACTTATCTCCATAAATTAGTTTCAGCCTTGCCACCGAATTTCGGATTCCTACACCCAATTCTTCTGAAACAATTCCTTTCTCAAGAAACTCCTCCACTGCATCCAGGCTGTCATCTGAAAATCCGGTACCATTATCCTTTACCTGAATGAGAATCTGGAATTCTTCCAGCTGTTTTACGTTTACCTCAATCTTTGTCAGCTCTCCAGGCTTCAGACCATGCTTTATGGCATTTCCCACAAAGCTTTCTATAATAAACGGCGGAATGGGCACAATCTTCATTGTCGCTTCGCAGTTTACCTCATAGTCGAACCCATTAGGGTAACGCATTTTCTGCAGTCTCAGATAGTCCTGAATGTGTTCCAGTTCCTGTCCCAGCTGCACGTATCTGGAATTTACATTCACAACATAGCGGTAATATCCAGAGGTCAGGCGAATCAGCTGCTTTGTTGTTTTCACATCATTTTCACTGTAATTATAAATGGTATTCAATGTATTCAGAATAAAATGGGGCTGGATCTGACGGCTCAAATACTGTAATTCTGTTTCTTTTCCAGCCAGACGGTCTTCATACATCTGGATCTTCAGGTTTTTGATGTGGTCCATAAGAAAATTAAACTCCTGGATCACAGCATCGAATTCCCGGCTGCAGTTCGACAGCTCCGGTATCCTGTAATCCAGATCACCTTTCTGGATAATATCCATACTTTTCTGAAGGTACGCCATAGGGGTCAGGATCCATAAATATAGGCAAATTCCGTACACCGCAAACAGTAATATAAAGACTGCAGCAAACACTGCAATTTCTCCTCCAACTGCCGGAAGCTGGCTTTCCAATGCCTGTTTTTTGATTTCTTTCACAAGATAAAAATCTGCCAGCTCACTGATGGTTCCAGCATAATACCAGCTGTCTTGTTTCTGGTCTTTATAAAGATTTTCTCCAAAAGACAGCCAGGTTTCTTTCTCCTCATCCGGCACCATCACCTGTCCATTTTCATCGCAGATCAGATATTTTTCTGCGCCTTCTCCATCTTGGAAATTCCCGGAGCTTTGCTGCAGATCTGCTGCAATATTTTCGTAAGAACTCCAGGCACCAATATAATAATTGTTGTAATCCAGCATGAAAAATAAATAAGCTTTTTCGCCGCACCATACTGTACTCCACTGGCTAAACCGGGATATGTAATCTTTGCTTTGCACCTGTTCTTTTACAAAATCCGAGACCTGAATGTCCTTCATATAATTATAAAAAACATCATTTTCCGGATAATATACAAACACAGTAAACCCGGAATCCATATCTGCTGTCTGACTGTTGATTTTTTCCAGAACTCTCTGGTTCGCAAGCCAGAATTCCGAGTCCTTTTCCTTCGCTGATGCAATATGCCGGAAATCCCCATCATCCATTACCAGATTGATCAGGCTGTTTCTCAGGAATTTCAGCTGTGTATCAATTCCTGACATTTCGATTTCCACGTCGGACTGCAATTGGTTTATTTTTTCATTTCTCGCAGACTCCCTTTCCCGGATTCCTGTAAAAAGAAGCGCTGCGATCACTGGAACCGCAATGCACATGGTTACCAGAAAAAGCCTGACATTCAGAGATATTCGTTCTTTCAATTTTGGAAACTCCTGTAAAAAATAAATTCGTGGTACACTGCCTGTTCACATTGTACCACGAATTTGAGATGTTCAGTTATTCAAATTAAAAATGCTCACTCAGGCAACCGTCACCATAACCTGCGCATATCTTGTCATCACTGCATCCGCATTGTCCTGAACTCTTAAGGTAAGGCAGAAGCAGTCACCGGAAGCTGCGTCCTCCGGGATAGTAAAGGAACCTTCTGCGCTATCTGCTGTCCAGTTATAAATTGTTTCATCTTTTCCACTGTATACACAGCCTGTTGGCTCTGTACTCCAGGTTGCTGTACAATCATCCCCGTCAGGATCACTGACTGCTGCCGCAAAGGAAACAGTCTCTCCCGGTGCCGCGGTAAAATCTTTTTCGTCCATTTCTACAACCGGCGCATGGTTGCAGTTTTCATAGGTATTTACACACCAGTCAGCACGTGCAGCCCATTCAAGCTGGAAATCCAACAGGTATGGATTATATTTCTCAATATTGTTTGTCTCCGGATTTACATACTGTCCGGGAACTACACCGCCGGATAATGTAGACGGGTATCCCGCATCCTCTCCGCTGGCTGTGTAATAAGAATATCTTCCGCCATAGCTTCCGAAGGCACCATTTTCAAAACCACGGAGTCCGCAGGAATACAGACCGATAATGCCAGAGCTGTCGCCCTCCGCAATAAAATCATAATCGTTATATTCTTTCTCGTAAACGATATTGGTTTCCCCGAACTGATACTTATCTTCTTCATTTTCAAGATGCTGTCCGTCATTGACCAGTTTGTACACTCCCATCAGAGAACCGTGATCAAACTTGATATTCTCTTTCAACCAGTCAGCCTGGAATGTGTAAAGTGCATCTGCCTGTCCGTTGATTGCTGTTGAATATCCCGCATATCCGCAATTGCCAGATGCCATTACAAGATCCGGATATTTGTCTGCGATATAGTCTGTGAATGTAAAGTCCTGTCCGTTTCCGCTTATAAGGACCTTGTCACACACCTTCTGATAAATTTCATCCCACTGGTCTGTCTCTGAATATTCATCATAGATGGAAAGCAACGCTCTTGCCACGGTGTTAAAGCCGCCCCAGGAAAGAATGTAAAGGCTTCTTTCATCATCATCCAGAATTGCCTCTTTGATCAGATCAGAGCCTTCTGTATCTTCCCTCACATCTCCCTCAAACTGCACATTTCCGATTTTGGTAATGCTGGTCAGATATTCCGGGGTAGGATAACCTTCCGCATTCTGAGACAGATATTCATAGGCTTCTGCATATTCATTGTTCCAGAGATTGGAAAGCCAGTCAAGCGGCTGCGCACGGAACTCAGTCATATCCAGAGCTCCTTCTTCCCGGTTCTGGATGTGGTCCATTACCTCTCCCTGGGTATGCTCGCCGTCTCCGGTAAAGTGGCAGAAAGATCCGGACACCACGATTCCAGCCAGATCAATTTCATTAAAAAACAGACTCTGGTGAATAAAGGAATTCATATCATCCACTTCCAGGTCAGAAGTAATGATAACCCTTGGTTTTCCATCCTCTCCCAAACGGATTTTTTTCTCCTGCGGAGTTGTAATGACTTTTCTCTCTGCCAGCTGCTCATCAATAGGCTTTACGATTCTTCCTGCCTGTGCCTGCACACTTGTGCCAACCAGCATAACACCGGTCAAAAACAATGCTATTATCTTTTTCTTCATATTCAATGTCCTCCTTTTACCGCTGCGGTAATCCTGCTGACCAGGAATCTTTCCCTTTGCTGTAAAAAGCATAGCATATGTTTTTTTCTGCATGTTACCCGATTATGACCAATTTATCGCTCGAAACTGACTTTTTCTAAATTCGAAGCGTACTGAGCAAAAAAGCACTGTCATAGAACTTTAACTTCACATGACAATGCTTTTATTCACTCATATCACTAAATATTCTCAAATATTAAAGGCTTGTTTCCAGTTTCCTGCACTCCCCATTCACCTTCAGCACACCGCCCTCGGCGTTTGTCTCTACCTTCAGGTCTTTTCCGTCCCAGGTAAGGTGAACCTGGCCGTCTGCTACAGGAAGGGTGCAGTCGAAACTGTCGAAGAATTCAGTGTGAGGCTCCAGCTCGAATGCCTTTCCGCCAACTGCGGTGAACTTCAGGCCCATAAAATATTTCGCCAGGAAATAGATGGGGCTTGCGGCCCAGGCGTGGCAGAGGCTCTTGCCGAAGCGGTCGCCGTACATGTCATACTGCTCTTCCACTGGTGCCTTGGGGTCGAACTCTTCCCAGAAGGTTACCGCGCCGCGTTCCAGCATGCCGCCCCAGTAGCTGCGCATTTTGTTCAGCACGAACTCCAGATTTCCGGTCTGGCAAAGCATATCCAGTTCAAAGAAATTGAAGTACGGTGTGGTAATCGCCGGAATGGCATCATTCTTAATTACATTCTCCAGAATTTTCTCCTGCTCTTCTGCTGTTGCAATATGGAACAGAATTGCAAAAATATTGGCATGACGGGTTACATTTCTCTTGCCGGACTCGAAGGAGTCAATAAATGCGCCTTTATCCTGATCCCAGTAGAATTTACGGATCTGGCTGATCAGCTTCTCATATTTCTCCGTGTATTCCGGATTTTTCTCATCAAGCGCATCACTTACCTTCGCCATCGCCTGCCAGCATGCGGCAAACAGCATCTGCTCTGCGCAAAGAGCACCCGTCTTGTCCATCTCAGCCCAGTCAATGTAGATCCAGTCGTTCTCTCTTCCCACAAGGAAGCCGTTCTCATCCAGCTGTCCTTCACAGAACTCCATAAGAGAGCACATTTTCAGGTAAACCTGACGCACGAATTCCAGATCTCCATACACCTCATAATGATAGAGCACGCCCAGAACCCAGAACAGAGAATAGTCCATAATAGTATTGATGTGTCTGGTCATAGAATCATTTCCACGAAGTGCCAGAAGAGTTCTCTGGTCAATATCAGGGTCTGCCAGCAAATACTGATTTACGAAAAAGCTCTGGTAGGCATCCCCGGACCAAATCCATTTGTCACGTTTCACACCATCTAGGAAAAAGATGCCGCTGCAAAGACGGAAGGTATGCTCTGCCACCTCCCAGATCTTATTCAATTTCTCATCATTACATTTGAAAGAAGCACGTTTCGGAAAATCCACATACTGATAGAATGCGGTAATCTCCACATCCTCAGCCTTGCAGTCCGGAATAAACGCGAAACGTACTGCACAGCACGGGCATCTCTTTGTCACCAGATCCGTCTGCCAGCTGTAATAGCAATGCTCCAGATCAAGAGCCTCATCCTCAGACTCCCCGCAGAAAACCTCATAAACCTTATCGCTGCCCTTTTTGTCATTTACATAAACAGCTGCAGTCAGCTCTGTCTCAAACTCAACCAGCACACCGCCGTTTACCTCTGTAATGTTTACAGGCTTGCACTCTTTTTCTGTGTATTCCCAAACAGTTGGATTCTGTTCCGGCTTGGTGAAATACTTGCATACGCCAACCGGAACTGCAGGCTGGGAATAATCCTCGGCTGTCCAGGTCTTATCAGAATGAATCACTTCGCCCTGCACATAAGCGCATGGAAAAGCCTCTACACAGCCTGCGTGAATGGAAATTCTCACCTTTCCAGGTCCTGCTGTGATCTTCTTTCCAAATGGATATTTCTTCTCCCCATTTTCCCAGGTTACCAGCACATGGCCCACTGCATTGGAAAATACAGTAAAGCTTGTCTCTTGCTCCAGCTCATAAACACGGCGGAGAGCCACACGGTTGCGGAAACCCTCGCTCTTCCAGAATGCCGGCCAGCCAAAGCCTCTCTCCACACGACTGAAATTCTGCTTCATAGCGTGATATAATTCAAAGTCTCCCGGATACCAGATCCAAAATGTGTTTTCCATTTTCATTTCCTCCAGATTTATTTGATCGTTAAATTACTTTCTGCAAATTTATATCTTCTTACATTGTAAAATGAAACCTGGAAAAAAGCTACAGCATCCCACGCTCAAAACCCTACAGATTACGTTCAGGCGGTATCCGATTCTGAATTTCCAATTCTATTTCTTAAAGAAAACAAGCAATGAATTATACAAATCTGCAATCCAGCAGTTATAGGCATGACCGCCTCCGTCAAACACCACCCACGCCACATTTTTATCCAGGGAAAAGCGATCCGGCATTTTTTCCAGAACTTCATTCAGAAATTCTTCGTGATTTTCCAGGGAAAAATCCTCGGTTCCATTTCCGTTGTACCAATACTTAAAATCACAATTCTTGTATTCCTCTGACTCCAGAATGTCCTTAAACGCTTCCACATCTGCCCATGCACCGGAGTAAGAGCCAATATAAGCAAACAAATCAGCGCAATGCATCATTCCGGAATTCACTGTTGTCTTTGATCCCCTTGACAGTCCTGCGAATCCTCGGTGATCTCTTGTCTTTTGAAGCTTCGCCTCGCTTACATCTTTTCCTGCATAAGTGGAATAGGTGGACTCAATCAGGGGTATAATATCGTTTCTCAGTTCCTTCCAGAAATACATAGGCCACTGGTCTGCATAAGGATCCTTCTCATTATTAAACAGCTCCATTGGATCCATTTTCCGGTACCCCATCTCTTCTGTTGGAGAATAGTACGTTGGGGAAACCACAATCACAGGTTCACACTCTCCTGCTTCTATCATATTGTCCAGCACATTGCAGGTCACCTTTCCGGTGGAACTATCTCCAATCCAGTAATCCTCGAAGCCTCCGGTTCCATGAAGCAGATAAAGTATGTCATATTCCTGATTTTCATCATATCCGTATGGAAGATATACATTCACAGATTTCTCAAGCATAATGCTGCTTTCTCCTGTGACCGCCTCCAGTGCATAAGAATGACAGGTGTATGTCAATGTTTCGACAGTCCCCTGTTCCTTACATTCTTCCGCATATGAAGGATCCAGCGGAAGGCTTGTAACAAGGCCTCCTGCCCCCGGATTTACAGTACTTTCCTTTGCACAGTCCTGCTCCCAAACAGTGCTTTCCTCTGCAGTATCCTGTGCCAGAACGGTGCTTCCCCCTGCAAAAAGAAGCAGAAAAAACAGAGAATGTCTTAATAGTTTCTTTGTCTTCATATGTTTCCTTTCCAAAAGAGGCCAGCGCATTATCTGCGCCAGCCTCTCATTATAAATCAATCTTATTTCGCAGCGTTTTCAGCTTCTGCTGCTTTCATTTTCTTTCTCTTAAGAAGTGCACGTACCAGTACAAGAATTGCAATCACGCCGATTACAGCACCAGCTGTTACATTGACTTTCATGAAGAGCTTATCCATATTGGATTTTCCGCCAACCGGATTCTCATCTCCTGCATATGCACCACTGTTTACAATTGTATACATGATGTTTTTGCATGCGTTGCGCATTGCCAGTGTTCCTGTTGCGCTCTGATTCGGGAACTGATTGGATGCTGCATTGCCATATCCAAGCATCAGGTCATTTCCGTTTCTTACACAGTTCTCGGAAATCATGTATCCATAGGATCCGTCATAGTCTGTGATTGCCATGCCACGGAAGCCCCACTCATCACGAAGAACGGTCTGAAGCAGGTCAGAGTTTGCACAAGCCGGAACGCTTCCAAGCCAGTTATAAGATGTCATCACAGCCATAGAGCCGCCCTCTAAGCCTTTAATACAAATTTCAAACGGTTTCAGGTAGATTTCTCTCATTGCCTGCTCAGAAACAAAGGTAAGCAGGAAGGATTCACGGTTTGTCTCCTGATCGTTTACTGCGAAGTGCTTAACATATGGGTATACACCCTTGCTTACTGCACCATTTACCTGGTTCATAGCCAGATATCCGGCAAGTACGCCGTCCTCTGAATAATACTCGAAGTTACGTCCTGCAAATGCGGAACGATGTGTGTTCATAGCAGGTCCGTACCATCCATAGTTCTTAACATCTGAGAACTCCTGACCCATAGATTCTCCAACCTCACGGGCAAGCTCTTTGTTCCAGGTCTGTGCAAGCAGTACCTCTGTCGGGTAAGAAGTACCATAGGTCTTAGTTACGAAGTTGTTCAGGCCGGCAGGTCCGTCACAGTCAGATGTTGCAATCTTACCAACAGATGTAACCTCTGCGGTCTGCCATCCACCAACATTGATCATGGTAGCCATATCTTCGTAAGTAAGCTGATCGAGAAGCTCATCCCATTTTGCATCATCATAATCCACGCCTCTCAGGTCGAAGAGGGTAAGACCATTGTCAGCGCCAAGAGTCGGCATCTCATCATCTGCGTTGTCATATTTGGTGCTGTCATAAATACCAAATGTGTTTGCTTCAACTTCTGCGCGAAGCTCATCAGACATCTGTGCTGCTTCTGCTGTAGGTGCTGCCCAGGAAGCTCCGGCATTCTTGAAACCGTCTGCTCTGGAAAGCTGGATGAAGTCACCCTGTGTATAATCTTCAAATACGTTTACCGGAGCAGTCTTGTCTGTAGAACGTCCCTCTGTGCTGTAATCGATATCCTCGTCTACTGTAAAGGTTTCTTCTGCAATTACAGTATGGGAATCAGAACGAACAGAAATTGTATATTCGCCTGCCTCCAGGATATATCCGCCGCCAGCTACTTTGATCTCGTCAGAATCATAGGAAGCCATATCCTCTTTTGCAATCTCGAAAGAAAGTGTCTGAGATTTTCCAGGCTCCAGTGTTTCTGTTTTCTCAAACTGAACAAGGTTTACAGATGCTTTTTCAATACCGCCGTTTGTGTACGGAGGAGTATAATAAACTTCTACTACATCTTTTCCGGCAACATCGCCTGTATTGGTTACTTCAACATCAAAGGAAACGGTATCTCCATTGTCCTTGAAGTTTGTCATTGTCTTATCAAAAGTTGTGTAGCTTAAACCATATCCAAATGGATACTGTACGCTGCTTTCGTAGTCGATCAGACCTTCCTCGGCAGCTGTTTCATAGAATTTATAACCAACATAAATTCCCTCTACATAATTTACGAAAGAAACATTTCCCTTGTAGGAAGAATCTGCTGCAAGTGCCTGTGCTTTCAGATCATCTACGTTTGTGTATGGGAAGTTTCCGATATTGTTAATGTAGTGTGTGGAAAGCAGATTCTTAACATAAGTGTCTGCTGTTTTTCCGGATGGGTTTACAGTACCGTTCAGGATTTCACCAAGTGCTGTGAAACCAGTCTCTCCGGCTCCAGGAGCAAGGATAACAGATTTGATCTGCTCATAGTTATCAACCCAGCCAAGCTCCATTGTATTGTTTGCATTGATTACAACGATTACATTGTCAAATTCGGAGCAAACCTTTTCAATCAGCTGTTCTTCTGTTACAGAAGGCTCCAGATAAGACTCGCCCTCTTCGAAATCATCATAAGAACCGTTGTTTGTATAGGTTGCATTCATGTAACGCCAGTTTGCAGGTGCATTGGAGGTTGCAAGTCCCTGATTGTAAGTGCCGTTGATAACAGCGCTCATGTTGGTAGGAAGGTCTGCACCCTCACCGCCAGGACGTCCAAGTACAACCATTGCGGTATCAGAGAAGTCTTTTGCTTCGTTCATGATATCGTCTGTGTAATGCTTCATATTTGGCTCCGGCAGTGACCAGTCCTGAGCGGACATGGAAATAGTCGGACGCTCTGCACAGTATTCTGTGTACATATTGGAAAGTGTTTCATTTGTTTTATAGCCTGCATCCTGAAGAGACTGCAGAATGCTCACGTTTCCATCAGAATGAGATCCGGCAGAACCGGTTCCGCCATAGATCGGGCAGGTGGAATCCCAGCCAAATACATTCAGGTTTGTTACATCAGAAGATAACGGAAGAAGACCATCGTTCTTTACAAGAACCATACCTTCTTCTCCTACTTTTTCAATTGTGTCTTTGCTCTGCTGGATTGTCTCCTCAGAGAATTCTGCTTTTGATGCATTCAGGAAACCTGAAACGTTTGCATACATCGGACCATAGCAAATGGAATTCACAATGATCAGGATAGCAGTAAGAAATGCCATGAATGCTTCAAGACGAACTGCACAGCGAAATCCCTTTTTCGCAAAGTGAGCAAGGAACATCACAGCTACCAATACAACAACTGCGGCAATAATTGCATAAATATAGCCTTCCAGCTGTGTAAGGTAAGAGATGAGATCCGCTTCACTGACACCGAGATTGTACAGGGTTGGTCCAAGAAGCTTTACTAATAAATCAACCATTTTTCTCCTCCTTCATTTTATCCACGCGGCCATAAAAATATGGCTCATTGGCGGTTGTTACTTTTAACTTAAATTTTACCATAAATTCGTATTATATAGGACTTTACTTCACAAATTGTTGTGTTTTTGCATGAATTGTCTGCGACAGCCAGCCAAGCATCTGCTTTTCGATTAAACTGTTATCTTACGTAAATTTAAAGCCCGGCAAAGATTTCTCTCTGCCGGGCCATACTAAGCATTGACCAAGGCTTAGCTTAATATTTTATTTATTTGTTTGCTGCTTCATATGCAGAGTAATCAAAGTTCTGTACCTTTGTAAGAGGCTCTGCTGTATATTTAGCTGTACGGTCATCATCGATCTTTCCGGACCAGTTAAGACCAAATGCAAAGTCATAAGTATTTCCTGCTGCATCTGTGTAGCATTCCATATCACGAGGAACATCCTCAAGCTGAGCTTCAACAGCTTCCATGTTTACAGGCTGCTGGAATACAAGGAGACCAGTTGGCTCTGTCTGTCCAAGGATAACTTCTGCTACAATGTCCTCACGCTGCTGGTTGTAGTTTACAAGGATTACGTCTGCAAGAGGCTCAACCTCATCCCAAACCATTCCACGCTCCATCTTCATGGAAACGATTACCGGAACATCACCTGCGTTCTCGTTTGCATACTGAAGAGCTTCCAGATCGCCATAGTTTGGAACTTCGTGTGCTGTTACGCCCTTATAAGAACGGTTCTCTTTTGTTCCGTCTTCAAGAGTTTTTCCACCGATGGAAACTTCACGAGCTGTATCAGCTGTGTACTCGCCATACTGAAGAGATGCCGGATACCAAACCTCCTCAACATCATCAGCAACCGGCTCGCCGCCGAATGCGCCTGACAGATGAGACTCATAGGAAGGAGCATATGCATTTGTCATACCAACAAGTACATAGTCGCAAGCTGCGATCTCGTCTGCTGTTGCACGTGTAAGGTCATCTTTTGTATAAGTTGCATTTCCTTCAGCGTCTGCCTCACCGGTAGGATCGCCAAGGGTATCTGTTACAACATTGAAGTACTGGCTAAGCTTGTCAATATCCATTCCCGGAGTCCATGTTGGAGTTCCATCAACAATACCACGCATCCAAGTTGCGCTCCATCCTGTGTTGTATACATATGGTACGTATACGGTTGGTTTCTCAGAAGCAGCACCGTCAGCGCTGATTGTTCCGTCGTTCTTAAGCATAACGATGGATTCTCTCTGTCCTTCTTTTGCGAAGTCGCTGGAACCGTCTGTTGTGATGATTGTATCAGCGTAAGCTGTATCAACATATGGATTCTCGAATGTATTAAGGTTCATCATTACAGCAACGAATTTCTCTGTTGCTGCACGCATGATCTCATCAGCTTTGTCCTGACCGTCACGATCAACAAGAACACCATAAGCTGCTTTTGCTGTATCAACATCGCTGTATCCACCAAGAAGGTTTACACCATTTTCCCAGCTTGTTGCGATACGGTCAGCTTCTTCAAGGTCTTCAGCTCCCCAAACACCAGCGAACTGATATACACCCCAGTCAGTGATCTTAAGGCCTTCGAAGCCTGCCTCATCAAGCATGCCATTCAGATATGTATTGTAAGCACCAGCCCACTCTCCACCGTATGGGTTTCCGTCAGCGTCAACGTCAATACCATACTGTGTCATGATACCTGTAGTACCTGTTTTTCCAGGAAGGTTAAATGCACCATCAAAGAATGTGATCAGGTGTGCTTCCAGGTTGTTTCCTGGGAATACTGCGTAACGTCCGCCATTTGCATGGTCATCACGTCCGCCTTCTGTGGAACCGTCACCAGAGAAATGCTTTGTGAAGCAGTATACGGACTCATCGCCCCATCCAAGGTCTTCACCGTTCTCATCATATGTGGACTGCATTCCATTGATATATGCTGTAGCAATGTCAAGTGTAAGCTGCGGATCCTCACCGTATGTGCCGCCTGCACGGAACATGATCGGGGAAGCGATATCAACCTGCGGTCCGAGAAGTGCATTCACACCAGCTGCACGATATTCTTTTGCTGTTTCCTGACCAATTTCAGCTGCAAGCTCTGTATCCATTGTGGATGCCAGGGAAAGAGTCTCAACAAGACCGGAAATATTAGCCGGGTCAATGGAGATCATAGCCGGGATTCCGTAGAAGCTCTGCTCTGCAACTGCCTGAATTGCGTTTGCCCATTTTGCATGAGCAGTTCCGCCCTGTTTAATGTTACGGGTAACGCCACCGCGTCCGCCCTGCATCAGGTAAGTATAAGAACCATCATCTTCTGCAAGAGGCTCTGTTGTGAAATCGCCCCAGCCACCATGTGTCAGGACTGCTGCCATTTCCTCGCCCTGCATCTGGTTAACCAGATCAGCTGCACGCTCTTCTGTGGAAAGTCTCCAGTCCTCATATTTATCAAGCTCACCGTTCTGGTTCATATCCTTGAATGCATAGCCGTCAACTTCAAGAAGTTTTACTGCTGAATCAGCTGCCAGACCAAGAGTATCTCCATCTTCGTTCTCAACCTTGATCCAGCCGTCTTCTGTAACAGAGATTGTATATTTTGCATCTGCACTTGGAACGATTCCGCCAATTGCATCTGTTGCATCAGAAGCTGCCTCTGCCTGTTTGTATGGATCGTCTGCATTTGCTGCCTGCTTGTACGGATCATCTGTAGCTGTTGCTGCCTGCTTATATGGATCATCTGCATTTGCTGCCTGCTTATACGGATCATCTGTAGCTGCTGCCTGTTTGTACGGATCATCATCTGCGGCTGCTGCCTGTTTGTATGGATCGTCGTCTGCGGCTGCTGCCTGTTTGTACGGATCATCATCTGCAGCTGCTGCCTGTTTGTATGGATCGTCATCTGCGGCTGCTGCCTGCTTGTACGGATCATCTGCGGCTGCTTCAGCCTGTTTGTATGGATCGTCTGCAGCTGCTACCGGAACTGCAACGCCAGTTGCTGCCATACTTGCAGTGAGCATTAACGCCATCAAACGTCTGGTTCTCTGTTTCATATCTTTGTCCTCCTTTTTCTCAGAACATCTCTTTGTTCTTCGCTGTGACAAGAATATAACACAAATCAATTCATCCCTTACGTTTCTTGCACAAATTGTTGTTTTTTTGCATTAATTGTTAGAAGTCCCGGTTGGTTAGTTATGTCTTTTGTTTATTGTGCACATTTGTGTGGTTTGTTTTTTGTGCACTATTTCTAATTTCATTCATTTTGCAATTGTACTATGATGTTAAAAGGGCTGGCTGGTTTTTACCACTTGCACGCCCTGCGTAAACTATATATAATAGGAAAAAGCATGAACATAACATCTGATAAAGAATAACCAGATAACCATTTTTCACTCTGGTTTTATTATATTTATACGAACAGAAAAGGAAAAAATATATGATCAGAATTGCAATTGTGGAAGATGAAGAACAATACGTACAGCAGTTAACGGAATATCTTCAGGAATACCAGAAAAGTTCTAATGAAGAAATTGACATAACCGTATACCGGGATGGAGATGAGATCACTTCCAAATATAAATCTCAGTTTGATATTATTTTGATGGACATCCAAATGAAATTCGTAAACGGCATGACTGCCGCAGAAGAGATCCGCAGCGTTGATTCCAGCGTTGTCATTATCTTTATTACCAATATGACCCAGTATGCAATACAGGGATACAAGGTGGGGGCTATGGACTATATTCTGAAGCCGATCTCCTATTTCGCATTCAAGGAACGCCTCAATCAGGCAATTTCCAAGCTGAAGCACAGAAGCAGCAATTATGTTGTAATTCCTGTGAAGGGCGGAATTATTCGTCTTGATACCTCCGATATCTACTATATCGAAAGCCAGGGACATAATCTGATCTATCACACCTGCACCGGAGTTTACACAGCCTCCGGAACTATGAATGCAGCGGAAGAAGCCCTCACAAGCTATGGATTTTCCCGTGGAAACAAAAGCTATCTGATCAATCTGGCACACGTAGATGGAATCCAGGACAAATGTGCTCAAGTCAAAGGCGAGAGCTTGCAGTTAAGCCGCCCGCGCCAGAATGCATTCCTTCAGGATCTTACCAAATATTGGGGAGAAAATTAATATGTCACCATTATCCATATCTCCGAATATACCAAGACTTTATACTGCAATTGCAGAGTGGCTGGCCTGTATGATGTGTCTCCGGGAAGTGAAGCATCGTGTGAATACCAGGAGGTTCGTACTTATTTCCATAGGAATCTTATTCCTACAATCTGTTTTTCTTTATCTAACTCCAGGACTGGATGATTTACTTTGGATCTTATGTATGTCAGCTGCCGGACTTATGATGTATGCTTTTATTTATCTGTGTGCAGATGTAAACTGGCGAGATGCCGCTTATTACACCATACGCTCTTTCGTAATTGCAGAATTTGTTGCTTCGTTTGAATGGCAGGTGGATCTGTTTTTCCATCCAAATGTTCCACTTACTCCCACCCCCACAGGAAGCAGTCTTCTGATTCTGATTGTTTGCTATACCATTCTTTTTGGGATATGTGAGCGATTATACAGCCGCTACCAATCAAAGGAACAGGCCTTAAATATTACTGGCAAGGAACTGGCTTCCTATGTCATTATCGGACTGGCTGTTTTCTGCATGAGCAACCTTGGATTTGTAGCTCCTGATCTTCCTTTTTATGGAAATTACTCTGACCAGATTTATAACGTAAGAACCCTGGTGGATCTGGGAGGCGTTGCCATTATGTATGCTTACCATGTGCAGCGTATGGATCTTCGCGTGCGTTATGAGCTGGAAAGTGTCCAGAATCTTCTTCACAATCAGTATGCACAGTATAAGCAGGCCCGTGAGGCAGTGGAATTGATCAACTACAAGTATCACGATCTGAAGCATCACATCATTGCCCTGCGTGCAGAGGAAAATATGGACAAGCGCAATGCTTATCTGAATCAAATGGAAGAAGAGCTGAAGAATTACGAGGCACAGAATAAAACCGGAAATAATGTGCTGGATGTTATGCTTACTTTGAAGACACTGTATTGCCAGAAGCATGGTGTTACCATGACCAGCGTTATTGATGGTACACTTTTTGATTTTATGAATGCGATGGATATCAGTTCTATTTTTGGAAATGCGCTGGACAATGCTATAGAATGCGAGCTGAAGATTCCAGATAAAGAGAAAAGGCTGATCCATATTAATGCGCATGCCAGAAAGAACTTCCTGATTATTCTGTTCGATAATTATTATGAAGGGGATATGAAGCTGGGGAACGGGCTTCCGGAAACTACCAAAAAGGATGCGCAGTTCCATGGGTATGGACTGAAAAGTGTGCAGTATACTGCTCAGAAATATGGCGGCGCGGTGGATGTGAGCGCCAATGATCATTGGTTTCATTTGAAGATTTTGATTCCAATGCCGGCGCAGACGGAGACGGCGAAGGCGGGTTCGGACGGAGCTGCTGAAACAGTGAACACAGTTGCTGCGACTGCAGCCACAGAGACAACGAAAGCTGCTGCAAATACAGCCAGGGAAAAAAATAACAATACTGCAATATAACAATACAGCCAGAAAGCACTTCTATTTTTGAAGAGATTTCTGGCTGTAGTTTTTTGTGAACAAATTTTGCTGCTTGTCTTTCGTCTACTTTGATATCTTTAAGTTTGGTCTGTTTTATTATCTTGAAAACCCCACCTGTGGGAAATTGGCTTCATTATTTCCTACAGCACAAATCCTGCGGCACTTTTGCCTTGTGCGTGAATATCCAGACAACAGTCTGCCACATGCTCCTGGTTTAAATCCAGGGAATAATTCACCTTCATATCAAGGCGGCTGTCGCTCTCTTTCAGTTCCAGATTGGTAGCGGAAATGCCCATTTCCAGGGTTCCAAAAGAAGTCGTGTAGAACGCCATGTTGCGCTTGCCCTGTTCAAATACCATGTGGGTATTTACCTGGCCCTTCTTGCGAACTTCCATTCCTTTCGGGGAAATCTTGATATAATTTACTGTGGGATCTCCGTGATCCTCCAGCATTTCCTCATAACGAAGATAGTGGCTGCCATTGCGGAAATAATACTCTCCCGGAACCACAATCTCAATCGGCTCATCCCCTTCCGGGGTGTCCATCATATGTAACCCTTTCACATGAATTAAAACTTCTTTTTCCATGATTTTCTATCCATTTCTTTCTAACAGTGCAATCTGAATTGAATTCAGATTCGTTTTCTTTTGTATAATTACCTAAGCTTCTGCTAATAGTATTGATTCCAGGTTCTACATGTAGCTGTCAATATTTTTCAATATCAATCTTCTGTGTTTTCTCTACATCGAACGGCAGAATTGAGTTCGCAAAACCTTTGAATTTCTCCGCTAAATCGCTTACATAAAAGCGATATGGGAAATCGGACTGGCCCTGGCCTGTACTCTGCATATTCTGCTCCTTCAGAAGCTTTCCAAGCTCAAGAGCTGTCTCATATGCCGGATTCACCAGCTGAACACCCTCCCCCATGATCTGTCCAATAGTGGAACGAAGCAGAGGATAATGGGTACATCCAAGAATCAGTGTATCAATATCCTTTTCCTGAAGCTCTTTCAGATATCTGCTGGCAACCTCCACTGTCACTGGATCGTGTGTCCATCCCTCTTCTACAAGAGGAACAAACAAGGGACAGGGCTTGCCGATTACCGTAATCTCCGGGTCAATCTGCTTCAGAACCTTGGCATGAGTTCCGCTTTCAATGGTGCCCTCTGTGGCAATGACACCTACACGCTTGTTTCTGGTAACCTGCGCAGCTACCTTCGCACCAGCTTCGATCACACCTAAAATAGGAATATCAAATTCTTCCCTTACTGCATCCAAGGCAAACGCACTGGCAGTGTTGCAGGCAACTACAATCGCCTTCACCTGCTGCTCTTCCAGAAAACGGATGATCTGGCGGGAATAGCGAATAACAGTCTCTTTGGATTTGCTTCCATATGGAACACGGGCGGTGTCCCCGAAATATACGATTTTTTCTGACGGAAGATTCCGCATGATCTCGCGGGCAACAGTCAGTCCGCCGATACCGGAATCAAATACGCCTACAGGGGCGTCTCGGTCTATCTTCATTCATCTATCTCCAAATTCTATATTTCTTCCATTCTGTTCCCCCATTTTAACACCAAAGCACCGGGCTTGCAAGCACTTGTAAGCCCGGCACTAGCTACGACAACCGAATTCGGGTGAAATATACCGCAAAGTGGAGCGTGCAGATTGCCAGACAAAATTTAGCAATAGCATCATCGCTTTACCAGATTCTGGAAAGTCTCCATAATCCAGAAATGAATTCTCGGCTTTGCTGCTTCTTTCTCATTCTCATCTGGATTCTCCATAAAACAGAACTGGGGATAAATGGTTCCCCACCAGGCGAGAAGCTCCGGGCTTTGCTTTTCATTTCCTATCACTGGGAAAATTAGTGAAGCAGACAAAATGGCAACGAATACATGATATTTTATTTTTCTTAAATACAACATAGGAATACCCCGCAAAATAAATTCTGCGATTGCGTTGCATAGAGCATGTTTGAAAAAAGCTCTAATACCGCAATCGCTTATTAACAGGAGTATTCCCGGGATTCTGTGTCTGTATTCAAACTTTTAAAACACTACTTCCAATTCTTCCCCTTGAATTATCAGATCTGGTAATGCGGGAAGGGCGCCGCGGTCGTACATTTCGTGGTAAAGCTCTCGCAGAGTGACGGCCTGGCTTGGGCTGCCGTCTGGGTTATTTTCCAGAAGTCCCAGAAGGTATTCTCCCAGGGATGTTTCCTGGGGACTGCCCCAGCCTACCGCCTCCGCCGCATTGCTGCTACGGAAAACATATACATTTTCTCCTATGGTGGGCTCCTGTTTCAGGTATTCCAGCACCTGTTCCCAGCGCCCGCCATCCAGAAGAGACTGCCCCAGTACCAGAATTTCAAGATGTCCCATGTCCAGATATTTCTCCTGGGTGCGGCTGTAAAGCTGCTCTATCTCCTGAAAGGAATCTCCACTAACTGAAGGCGCTGCATTTCCCTGGTCTTCTCCGTTTTTCTCCTGTCCGGTTGCTTTTGGCAAATCGGGTACGCCATAGGTCAGCTGAAATTTTCTATCTTCTATATCCGCGCCAAGAGCCAGCGGATACATCCGCTTCTCCGGCTCCACGCCGCCGCAGCCCGACAACGTAAAAAGCGATATCCCCAATATAATTACAACTGCGCTGCACCTTCTTACATAATTACCTAAGTTTAATCCCTCTGCTGCTTTTCTCTGCCGAGCTATGTTAATCGAATTTTTCCCCCATCCTGCTCTATTTCTTTTTTTAAGATTACTGGGCTCTGCTTTTTTCTTCCACCGCTTTTTTCCCATTATAAAAAAGATGATCTGAATAATTAACATCCCTGGTACAAAAATGCAGCCCAAGTACATTTCAAAATAATCACGGATTCTAATGCCGCGAACTTCAGTCACCATGGCAACGAAAACCAGCAAACCTATCCACACCCGCCCGGTCCCAAGCCCGGTCTTTTCCACAATTAAATGACCGTAATGCAGAAAACTTCCCACAGAGAACAAAAGACTGTACAGCAGAAATCCCATCCAAAGTACATCGAACCGCGCCAACACATTTCCTGGCAGGTCCGCGCCTGCAAGCAACGGCAAAATGGGGTAATTTTCATATCGCAGCCGTCCCCAGCCAAAGACTGCCGGCAGAAGCAGCTCCGCGAGAATCAGCAGTACCCCCAGCGTAACCACCGCCAGGGCCACCGTTTTTCCGATGCTGCCCACATATCGAATCTCGCTCCGGTAACTTATATTTTTTTTCTCTCTTGCAGCCTTCTCATTTTCTGCTCTGTCCACTTCTCTCGCAGCCTTGCCTTCTTCTATAACATTTAAATTTCTCGTTTCTCTTACAATCCTTACATTTTCCGTGCTCTTCTTCCTGTCTACATGCTCCAGCAAAAATGGCAAAAGTCCCAGTCCGGAAAATGCACAGATCACATAATATCCGCTCTGCAAAATTCTTCTCCCGGAAAATTCAGAGTTCCACAGCATTTCCTGGAAATACTCCCATCTTCCCTGTCCGGCTGACAAAAGCAGCATCAGCACAACCGCCACAAGCACCAGTCCGCCTGATACCTCTCCAATCCGCCCTCTGCGCTGGATTCCCCGGTGAGTACCAAGACTGCACACGATCAGCGCAATCACACACAGCCACACTTTCTGCACTCCCGTACCAAGACTTACGGATACAATCTCTCCCAGAAGATCCAGCAGAAACGCCGCTCCCAAAATGCAGTAAACAAGATAAAAAATCCCCATCAGCCGCCCCAAGATTTTCCCCGCAGTTTTACACGGATTGGCGAAAGCATAGCCCAGCCGAATAAGAAAAATTACATAAAACAAAAATACCGCAACCGCCAGCAAAGTTCCAGTCAATCCGCTAAGTCCCTGATTCCGCCTCCCACGGAAAAGGCAAAGCAAAAATGGCGCAATGAAGGCGATCACGATCTGCCGATAAAGCTGCCGCTGTGAAATCCGGTTATTCTCTGCAAATTTCATTCACTCTCGCCTCCGTTCTTACCAACCTTGCTTCTTTCTTTCGGATCTTTTTGACTTCCCGAATTATGTGTTTCCTCTACTTCATTCTTTCGCAGCTTTTCTTTTGCCCAATTTCCAGAACCTTCTTCTGACTCATTCTGTCCCTCTTCTTCCTTCGCAGATCTCGTCCTCCGCAGCCGCACACTTTCATCCTCTTTGGCATACATCGGCCTTTTCCACCTTTTCCGAAAAGGCACCCTCAGGATTCCTGTTCCCGTCCCGTTTTCCCTCTTATATTTCACAAAGGGAACCAGATAGGGCACCCCGAAGCTGAGAAGTCCCGCCAGATGAGACACTGTCAGATACACCCCGATCACAATTCCAAAAATCCCCAGATATCCCCCCAGGAACAAAAAGAAATATTTCAAAAGCCGAAAAGCCGACGCAAACTCCTCATTTGGAATCGCCAGCGAGCCAAGAGCTGTGATTGCCACCACCATAACCACAATGGGGCTGACCAGATTTGCCTCCACAGCTGCAGATCCCACGATCAGGCCGCCTACAATTCCCATTGCATTTCCCAGTGCTCCCGGAATCCGCACTCCCGCTTCCCGGATCAGCTCAAAGGACAATTCCAGAAGTACCAGCTCCGCAATACTGGAAAAAGGCACCCCTTCCCTGGCCTGGGCAAAAGACAGAATCATATTCGTAGGCAAAATCTGTGTGTGAAACCGGATCACCGCCAGATAAAGCCCGGGAAGCAAGGTTGCCGCCGCCAGTGCCACATACCGCAGTGCCCGGAGAAAGGACGCCATCTCAAACCGATTGTACCAGTCCTCACTGCTTTCCATAAAACTGTTAAATACGCCCGGAAGAACCAGCGCAGAAGGCGAGTTGTCACACAACAGCACCACTTTTCCATTCAGGATTTCCTTGGATGCCCGGTCCGGCCGCTCCGTAGTCTGATACTGGGGAAAAGGGGAAAACCAGGAATCCTCTGTCAGCTGTTCCAGCATTCCGCTATCCAGAATCCCGTCAATCCGAAATGCTTCCAGCCGTTCCTTCACCTGCTCCAGAAATTCCTCCCGCACCAGATCTTCCATATAGACCATCTGCACCAATGTATGGGAACGTTCCCCTATATAAAATTCCACCACCTTCAATCGGGTATCCCGAAGACGTTTCCGAATCAGGGCGGAATTGGTTTTCACGGAATCGGAAAAGCCCTCTTTGGAACCACGAAGCACCTTTTCCATTTCCACTTCCGTGACACCCATGCTGGGGTATCCGGCGCTGGAAATTTTCATTGCCTGGTCAAAGCCATCCATAAAGAACACAGCATCTCCAGAAAGTACCCCGGTGAACACCTGCTCCATATCCGTCAGCTTTTTCACATCTGCAATTCCCAGACTGTTATATTCCGCAAATTCCTGAATCTGCGCCGGCGAAATCTCCCAGAAGTGCCCGATCATTTTTCCAAGTGCGGAATCCTCCAGCATCATATTGGAAGTCGCCACCTCAATGTAAACCATCAGGCAGTCCACCTTGCGCTCCTCGCCGAGGCGCATCCGCCTGATCTGAATATCCCCGCAGTCCTGCAGGCGCTCCCTTACATGCTTCTCATTTACACGAATATCCTTTGAAATCATAACAATATTATCATTTTTGTTCATTTAAATCACCATATATAATTTCATAGTACACTGAAAATTAAGTATCTGTCATATTGACACAGGACGATTTTTTCATATACAAGATAAACTAAGAATGTGTTACAGCGACTACGACAATCTACATAGCCGTAATATATGGATATCCTGCAAGTCATTATGGTAATTTCCTAATATTTGCTGTACTACAATAAAAAAGAGACACCAGGTATCTCTCCCAGTGTCTCCCAATTATAAAATTCTATTCACTCTTCCGCTCTGATTGCCTGGATGATTCCCATCCTCTGGTTCTCCAGGTGCTCGAAGGACAACTCCTGCGCCTTCTTCACATCCCGGTTGCGGATTGCATCGGTAATCTCCTCATGCTCCTTCACCAGACGGTTTCTCGCCTCATCTTCTTTTAGATACTCCACACGGTACCGATAAATCTGCTCTCTCAGATTATTCAGCACCTGCATCAGACGCTTATTATCTGCTGCCCGGTAAATAGCCTCGTGGAAATTCACATCCGCTTCGGCCATCTTCACCAGATCACCTTCGGCTGTGCTCTTCTGGAAATCCTGTGCTGCCAGTTCCAGTTTCCGCACATCCTTGTCTGTCATATTGGCGCAGGCCTTCTCAATAGCCATATTTTCCAGAGTGATTCTTACCTCCAGAACATCGTTCAGATCCTTCTCCGTAATGTTGGCAACCTGGGCACCTCTTCTTGGGATCATCACCACCAGGCCCTCAAGCTCCAGCTTACGCATGGCCTCACGGATGGGAGTTCTGCTCACTCCTAACTTCTCCGCAAGGGCAATCTCCATCAGTCTCTCGCCCGGCTTCAGCTCCCCTTTCAGGATTGCCTGGCGAAGTGTGTTAAAAACAACCTCGCGCAATGGAAGATACTCATCCATATGCACTGTGAAATCACTTGTCATTCGTATTTCCTCCTAAAAGACTTCCGTCGCAAAAACAGTCTTGGCCAGCTTGCTTTCCCTAAGTACTGCTGCCGCCTGTTCCATCTTCTCTCTGCTGTCAAAAATTCCAAAAACGGTAGGGCCGCTTCCGCTCATCATTGCCTTGCGGGCACCGTGATTCTCCATCAGATCCTTGATTTCCTGAATAACCGGATACTTCCCGATGATTCCCGGCTCAAATACATTTCCCATTCTGGAAATCATTCCATCCAGATCACCTTCACGGATGGCAGTTACCATCCCGTCAATATCCGGATGCACTACGGCAGGATCATCTAGCTTCAGATTCTCGTAAGCTGTTTTAGTGGAAACATTTACTCCTGGCTTGCCTACCAGGACATAACACTGAGGAACTCTTGGAAGCCTGGTCAGCTTCTCACCGATTCCCTCTGCAAGAGCAGTTCCCCGCATTACGCAGTATGGCACATCTGCTCCTACCTTCACAGCGCGCTTCATCAGATCTTCCTCAGAAAGGCCGAGACCAAAAATCCGGTTCACTCCCACGAAAGCTGCTGCCGCATCAGAGCTTCCCCCAGCCATACCGGCTGCCACCGGAATGAATTTCTCCAGATTCATCGTCAGTCCCTCTTCAATATGAAATTCATCCATCAGCATTTTGGCTGCTTTATAGACAAGATTCCTTTCATCTGTGGGAACATACGGGATATTGGTGGTAAGCGTAATTCCCGGCTCTGCCTTTTTCTCAATTTCAAGCACATCATACATCTGTATGGTCTGCATGATCATGCGGACTTCATGGTAGCCGTCAGCGCGCTTCCCAACTACATCAAGTCCAAGATTTATTTTTGCAAGTGCACGTAATCGCATAATTCCCCTCCGCTTTTGTACTTTGTATACAATCTCTTACTTTTCTTATTGTAAAATATTTTTGTATTTTTTTCAATACATATGCGGAGGATTTTTGTTGGGGAAATTTATCATTACGCTCTGAAACGTTTGAAAAACAGGCTATCCTTCCACTTTTTTCACCAGCAGAAGCGGCATTCCCGGTGTTACCTGGTCGCTTTCCAGCTCGTTTAATGTGCAGATTTCCTCCACCGTTGTATAAAAATGCTTTGCAATATCCCACATAGTGTCCCCGCTTTTTACCACATAAACCGTGATTCCAGGCATTGCCTGGATTTTCTGCATGTCAAGGGGCTGCTCCTCTACCTTGCTGATGATCATCCTCTTTTCACACTGAAGCACCAGCACATTCAGGCTGATCACGGCTTTCACTTCGATTTCATTGCTGTCGATCATGGAGGTGGACAGCTGCTCCAGATCTGCCTGCAGGAAAAAGGTGCTGTCCTCAGTGATTCCGTTTGCCTCTATCACATGGGAAAATGGCAGCATGCCGTCAACGGAATAGAATGGCATCTCATCATTTCCTGTGATGTAAAGTATTTTCAGGAATACCACGCCTTCCGCCTGGATTCCATTTTCCACTACCTTTGTCTTTTCCACTTTGACTCTGCCCTGGCTGTGGCAGATCTGCAGGATTTTTCCTTGGCTTTCCTTCAGCTCGATCCGGTCAGAAACACGGCACTTGGAATCATTTCGCACCAGCAGGCTTTCCAGGCATTCCTCTTTTCCCTGTAAAATACACTCCTTCAGCGGAGAATATACGTCCAGGATCAGGTCGTGCTCTTCTTCCCGGTAAAGCTTCATATCCAGTTCCAGAACCACATCTACAGAAAGAACCCGCTCTTCCCCATCTGCGTCCGGCTTCACCTCTATGCTCTGGTGCATAACGGAAGCCGCAATGTTGGGAATCATGTCAGCCGTGCAGCCTGTGCAGTCCAGCTCTGTGTTAAATGGCAGCACATACTCTGCCCACTGAAGGGGATTTTCCTCATCCTCGCCGGAATAAAGGACGAAAACTGCCAGCTCACCCCTGGCTTTTATCATGTTGTCTTCCAGTCTCAGGTCAAGCCCGCGCACCTCAATGGTGTTCCACAAAAGCATATCGATATTAGGCTTGTTGGAAGCCAGGGTCACCTCATCCTTGATGCGCAGGGTATCCTTTTTATGTACCATCAGGCTCATCAGCTGTACCTTTTTCTTTTTCACGGAAATGCCATCCTCACTGATTTCTACCGGAAGCTGGATGCCTGTCATCTCATCTACCACTGCGTAAAAGGTGACGATTGCCTTGATATTCAGTTTTCTGGAATGGATCATGTGCACGCTGAGATCTTCAATTTCCCACTTCAGGCACATTTTGTCACCGCCTGCAATTCCTTCCAGGTTCAGGGTCTCATCAAAGGGAAGCTTTGCCGCCAGGCTGCAGACTTTCTGGTCCTCTTCCCCCACATAGAGCACATCCGCGTTCAGGTTTCCGCTGATAAAAGCCTTGCCTTCGCTAAGGCGCACCTCGTCCATTACAATATCGCCTTTGCTTTGGATCAGCCTTCCCATATCCGGCTTTGCGTCCGGCACATTGTAATCCGCGTCAAAGGTTACCTGGCTGGTTGCCCGGCTTTTTACATGAAGCATCTGTACACTTTCTTTTCTTAATTCCACGGCTCTCCACTCCTTTTGATTGATTAAAATTTCCCATATAAACTTTTGCGATCTGTCAAAAAGCCTCCCCAGGATATCTTCTACTCAAAAATCACAGGTTCCTTCCTGTAAGCCATCTTTACCACAATATAAGGATAAGACGGCGGACTTAAGGTAATTTTGGTATCTGACGGTCCGATCAGTTTTGTTTTGAAAAATATGGCCTGGGAGGTCACACCCAGTTCTTCCACCTGAATACTGTAGCCTCCGCTCATCTGCTGTCCGTAGCCTTTTATCAGAAACAGCTCCTTTTCGCTTTGATAGGTCATCTGAAATTCTTTTCCCTTCTTTTCCTCAATCAGGGCCGTCAGTTCTGCGGGCAGATTTTCCTGTTTTACAATGGAATATTCCAGAGGCTTTCGCGGCTCTTCCTCGATCTTAATAAAACGGCATCCTCCAAGAAAAAGCAGCGACCATAGAATCAGCCCCAGAACTGCTGCTGTTTTTTTCATCCGGTCACCTCAGTCTCCCCTGTTACTGCTTTGTTGCTCACAGCAACCTCCATTTATTTTATTCTATGTGGAATAAAAAAGATTTATTGCAAGAATTTTTCAAATTACATATAATAGACGTAAACACCGTGCAGCAGAGCGTGCTCTAAAAGGCTCTGGCACAGAATACAGAAAGGGAAATATCATATGATTCGTTTTATTTTATGCGTGATCGTCGTGGTTGGATTCCTGATTTTATCCATTCCGATTCTTCTTGTAGAATGGATTATCGGCAAGTTCAATCCCATGGCGAAAGAGATCAGTTCTCTTCGGATCGTTCAGGCGGTCTTTCGGTTCATCCTGTGGGTAGCCGGGGTGAAGCTTACGGTCATTGGGGAAGAAAATGTGCCAACGGACACTCCGGTTCTTTATATTGGAAATCATCGAAGCTTTTTCGATGTACCGATTACTTACCCCCGCTGTCCCATCCGCACAGGCTACATAGCCAAGAAAGAGATGGAAAAGGTGCCGTTGCTTTCCACATGGATGAAGCGTCTCCACTGCCTGTTCCTTGACCGCAAGGATATTAAGCAGGGACTAAAGACTATTCTCGCGGCTATTGAGAAGGTGAAATCCGGCATTTCCATCTGCATTTTCCCAGAAGGTACCCGCAGCAAAAATGAGGATGAGCTGGACATGCTTCCGTTCCATGAGGGCAGCTTCAAGATTGCCACCAAGACAAACTGTCCGATTATCCCAATGGCCATCAGCGGTTCCGCCGACATCTGGGAAAGCCATTTCCCAAGGATCAAGAAGACCCATGTCATTCTTGAATACGGCAAACCAATCTACGTAGACCAGCTGGAAAAAGAAGACAAAAAGCACCTGGGCGCTTACACCCAGAATATTATTCACGAAATGCTGGTAAAAAACAGGGCGCAGTTATAACGCCCTGTTTTTTCGTCTCACCGCTTTCGGTGACTGGCCGTAGCGGTCTTTAAATTTCAGCAGAAACCCTTTGTAGTTGGTGATTCCGTTTTTGTCCAGGAGGAATGTGATGTTTTCGTCAGTTTCCAGGAGGTCATTATAGAAATGTTCCATGCGGATCTGGTTTACATAAACAAGGAAGGTCTGTCCAGTGTATTTGCGGAAAAGACGGCAGAAATGTTCGGGGGTAATGGATAAAAGTCCTGCCGCATCTGCCAGGGAAATAGTTTCGCCGTAATGTGCCTGCACATACTCCATGCACAGCTTCATCCGCTCAAGATCCCGCAATGCCCCGTGGCTGCTGGAAGCCTCTTCCTCTGTTCGGATTCCTTCTGTGTAAAGAAGAAACAGCAAGCGATAAACAGCAGCCAGAACCAGCAGATGATAGCCCTCCTTTTTTTCCTGGTAAAGTCCGTCTATCTCGTGGAAGATTTCTGCCATCTTAAAATTCAAACTCGCTCTTGCCATGTCTCTATGTTTCTCACCATCCGCAGAATCTTCCGGTATTAATTTCTGACCGTCTTCCATCCTCAGTTCCTGAAAAGATTCCCTCTCCTTCTCCAGGTTATGCTCATTTATACTTCGATCTCCCGGTATAAACTCCTGAAATTTCAGCGAATTCCACCTGGGGGAAACTCGCTCCAGATGAACAGGCGGGATTTGAAGGAGAAAATACCTGGCATCCTCATGGGTATAAGTGTAATGAATATCATTGGAATTCACCAGAAAGATGTCCCCTTTTTTCAGTTCATAGCTCACATCATTAATAGATGCTGTAATCGCCCCGCCTGTCACGTAAACAATTTCCAGGTGTTCGTGCCAGTGAGCCGGCAGAAGCTGATCCCAGGTATTTACAAATGTAAAATGAAGTTTTCCAGGATGATCGTCCAGCACGTTTTCATATTCCGCGTTCATCATTTCACCGTCTTTTCCACAGCGTGTTTAAAAATTTTCTGTTCACTTTGCTAAAGTCAAAATACACCCTCTATTTTCAAATAAACTATACAATATTTCCTGTAAAATATCAAGAAAGCCCTACAAAAGAAGCAATAAACCATCTAGCACATACAACTATTTTCCAGTACAATAATCCTACAAAATACAAAACTGCCAGACAAACGTTTAAAAATTGCATAAAAAATATTTTATCCCAAGGAGGACATCCTAACATGAATAAATGGACCCGAGTTAAATTTCAGCCAAACCTTCCATTAAAAGAAAGCGGCCGCGTAACCGCAAGCAAAGAACACATCCAGCTTTCCAAAGAAGCAGCCAAGGAAGGTATGGTTCTTCTGAAAAATGAAAATCACCTTCTCCCGTTAGCAGAAGGCACCCGCATCGCACTTTTCGGCAAGGGAAGCTTCGACTATGTAAAAGGCGGCGGAGGAAGCGGCGACGTTATGGTTTCCTATGTACACAATCTATATGATGGACTGAAAATGCAGAAAAATGCCGTACAGATTTATGAACCATTATCTGCATTTTACAAGGCAGACATCCAGCACCAGTATGAAAAAGGTGCTGTTCCCGGAATGACTGTAGAACCGGAGCTGACGGCAGAGCTTGCTGACGGTGCCAAAGCCTTTGCGGATGTCGCCCTGGTTGTAATCAGCCGTTTTTCCGGCGAAGGCTGGGATCGTTCCAGCGTGGAATGCAACAACGAATTCAATCCATGGGACAATGAAACCACTATGCCGAAAATTTCCGCAGAAGTTTTCCCAGATGGAGATTTCTACCTCACCGCCCGCGAAAAAGCAATGCTTGCTATGGTAAAGGAGCGCTTCAAAAACATCGCTGTTGTTCTCAATATCGGCGGCGTCATCGACCTTTCCTGGATAAAAAACGATGACCAGATTGGTGCTGCTCTTCTTGGATGGCAGGGCGGCATGGAAGGCGGACTTGCCATGGCAGAGCTTCTTACCGGAAAGGGCAATCCGTCCGGCAAGCTGGTTGATACTTTTGCAGCATCTGCTGACGACTATCCGTCTACTGCAAACTTCCACGAATCATTTGATTATGTAAACTATACCGAGGACATCTATGTAGGTTACCGCTATTTTGAAACCATCCCGGGCGCACAGGAAAAAGTGGTTTATCCATTTGGATACGGCCTTTCCTACACCACCTTCACACTTGATACAACCGCAATGTGGGAAACCGAAGACCAGATTTTCGCAGAGGTTCAGGTAACCAATACAGGGGATATGGCTGGTAAAGAGGTTGTACAGCTTTATTTTGAGGCACCCCAGGGAATTCTGAAAAAGCCATCCCGCCAACTGGCAGCCTTCGCTAAGACTCGTCTTCTGCAGCCAGGTGAAACTCAGCTGATCCGCCTTGCATTTGCAAAAGCAGACATGGCTTCCTATGATGACCTTGGAAAAATCCAGAAATCCGCATATATCCTGGAAAAAGGTACTTATAAATTTTTCATCGGAACCTCAGTAAGGGATACCAAAGAAGGCATTCAGACTATGGAACTTGCCGAAAACGTGATTACCAGACAGTTTGCTGCACACATGGTTCCAAGCAGTCTGAAGGAGCGTATGCTTTCCGACGGAACCTTCGAGGAACTTCCGCAGACGAAATGCAATGATATGAACGCATGCGTATTTGAGAAGATGGAGCCAGGAACCGAGGAGGGGCTTAAACCTGGTGTTCGCGGCTGCGCGCGCGGCGCTCTTTTTGACAACTATGGCAAAAAACAGTTTATCGATGTAGCAGAAGGAAAGCTTTCCCTGGATGAATTCATGGCTCAGTTAAGTGATGATGATCTGATCCACCTCCTTGGCGGACAGCCAAATACCGGCGTTGCAAATACCTTCGGCTTTGGCAACCTTCCGGATTATGGAGTTCCGTCTATTATGACTGCTGACGGGCCTGCCGGACTTCGTATCAGCGGCGACTGCGTCATCAACACAACTGCATGGCCTTGTGCGACCCTTCTTGCATGCACCTGGAATCCTGCACTTGTACAGCAGGTCGGACAGGCTGGTGCAAAAGAAGTGAAAGAAAACAATATCGCCATATGGCTGACTCCTGCAGTAAATATTCACAGAAATCCTCTGTGCGGAAGAAATTTCGAGTACTATTCCGAGGATCCGCTCATTGCCGGAAAAATGGGCGCAGCAATGGTAAAGGGTATCCAGTCCCAGCATATCGGTGCTTCTGTAAAGCATTTTGCAGCGAACAACAAAGAGACAAACAGAAAGCACTGCGATTCCCGTGTTTCCGAAAGAGCTCTCCGCGAAATCTACCTGAAAGGCTTCGAAATCATAGTAAAAGAATCACAGCCATGGACCATTATGTCCTCTTATAATGCCATAAACGGACATCGTGCCTCCGAGAACCATGAGCTTCTGGAAGACATCCTAAGAGGCGAATGGGGCTTTGAAGGTATGGTTACCACAGACTGGTGGACCAGGGGAGAGCACTATAAGGAAATCAAAGCCGGAAACGATGTAAAAATGGGAACCGGATTTCCGGAACGTGTAAAAAAAGCTATGGAAATGGGACAGCTTGGACGTGCTGAGCTAAAGCACTGCGCAAGACGTGTTTTGGAACTGATTCTGAAAATTGACTAATAAATGTACCAAAAACCTTTTTAATTTACGATCAAAATAGCAGCCATTATTCCCACAACCGTAGCAAGAAGTGCTCCCGGAAGAGTGAAACGGGTTTTCTTCACCTTTGTCATGCCGAAATAAACGCTCATACAATAAAATACACTTTCCGTTGCGCTTAGGATAATGGCTGCCATAAAGCCGATGGTGGACTCTGTTCCATGTTCCTTAAAAATGTCCAGAAGCAGGCTTGCCGCTGCACTGGATGAGAAAAGACGGACCAGTGCCAGAGGGACAATATCCCCGGGAATTCCAAGGGGACTGAGGATTTTCCCAAGAAGATCTCCCATATATTTCAAAAGGCCAGAGGCGCGAAGAACACCAACTGCAATCATAAGTCCGATTAAGGTTGGACAGATTGATGCAATTGTTTTCAAGCCCTCCCGGGCACCATCAAGGAAATCCTGGTAAACATCCCTTTTGGACAAAAGACCAAAGCCAATGATTCCAAATAAAAGAAAGGGTATCATAAGATCGGACAGATATAACATGAATTTCATCTGGAACCTCCTGTTTCAGGTAAAACTGATACTATATTTCATTCTGAATAAGATCAAAAAAATCTGTTCAGAAATACTTTATAAGGTATGCCAGACATTGAAATAAATGATTATCCAGGAAAGATACTCTTCAAGATTTTTTGCATTGATCCCGCCCCTTTATTCATCTGATGTATTTATCGGATATTCTATTGGTCAAAATGCAATACTGAAATTTTGTCTAAATTTCTATATCTGTTTTTGTACATTTTAGCATTTTGACATTGAACCTGAAACACATTATCATAGGAAATAAGCTGCCTAATGAAACCATTCTGTCGGAACGTCTGAATGCAAAAATATTGTAGTTCCAAGACTGGTTCCTGTGTTGCAGATGCCATTGCAGCTCATGAGCCCCTCCGGGCACAGGATGCCATGTATCT
>ERZ1106915.80-NODE-80-length-144806-cov-10.307936_pt1 | contig 144806 bp, 113 predicted proteins | sample MGYA00403653_ERZ1106915 | MGnify/ENA primary metagenome ERZ1106915 (study PRJEB35170, sample SAMEA104062404) | human gut metagenome | biome: human gut; feature: human-associated habitat; material: faeces | place: Denmark | collected 2012-06-06 ...
TCATATCGAGGGTCAGATGCCCCTCCTGGCTATATTTCTTGAGCCGCTGGGCTTGAGAAAGAGAAGGGGTAGCCTGTTCGCTGTCCATCGCGTCCAACAGGTCTACCTGTTCCTCCTTTTTGAGAAAGGACAGCTCATAGGCGGGATTTAAGGCAATTTTCTTTTCATCCACCATGTCCAGCAGTTCGGGAATCAGCTCAGTCAGACGGATAAATCTCTGAATTTGATTCTTACTCTGTCCAACCTGTTCAGCTAAAATATCTCTGGATTTTCTACCATCGGACTTGTGCCCAACTTGGGCACAAGTTAAATCCACTCGCTCTCCCTGGTGCTTCATAGCCTCCAACTTCATTTTATAGGCAAAGGCCCTCTCACTTGGAAGCAGGCTTTCTCGTTGCAGGTTGCTGTCAACCATAATAATTGTGGCAGCGTCATCATCCAGATCACGGACAATTACCGGCATGGTCTCTTTTTCTGCCAGTTCACTTGCTCTGTGCCGTCTGTGTCCGGCTACCAGTTCATAACCACCCTCCGGGTCAGGGCGGGCAATCGCAGGAACCAGCACACCATACTGCTTGATACTGTCCGCAGTTTCCAGCATGGCTTCATCATCCTTGACTTTGAACGGATGGTTCTTAAAAGGGTGCAGCTCAGACAAGGGAATTTCCAGCACCCGTTCCCGCTGTGCATCGGCACGGCTTTCCTCGGTGGAAAACAGGTCATCTACCGATGCCAGCTCTATTTTTTTCGCGCTGCTTTTCAAGTTTCAACACCTCCTTCGTCAGATTTCGATACCCCTCTGCCACCTTGCCGCCAGGGTCATGGGCGAAAATACTTTTTCCCTCTGCGCTAATTTCCTTTGCCCGGACAGAATGGGGGATTTCCGTTCCAAAGACTTTGATTTTACTTCCATAGGTGTCCCGCAGCAAAGCAGCAATCTCTTTGGCAAAGTTGGTGCGGTTATCCACCATCGTCAGCAGGATACCGTCAATCTGGAGCTTTGGATTGATCTGCCGTTTCACCTTACTGACCGTAGATAGAAGCTGTTCCAGCCCTTTGGCGGGCAGATACTCTGCCTGAACGGGAATTATGATCCTGTTCGCAGCCGCCAGCGCATTGACCGTAAGCATTCCCAACGAGGGCTGACAGTCAATCAGGATATGGGAATATTGTCCCTTCAGTGTGTCCAGATATTGCCGTAAAATCGTTTCACGGCTCATGGCGTTTACCAAAGAAACCTCCATACCGGAAAGCTGAATATCCGCAGGCATCAGGTCAACGCCTTCTGCATGACGCAGAATACCTTCTCCGGGGCGTATAGGCTGATCCATCAGAATTTTGCCCATTGCATCCGACAGTGTAAATGGCAGCTTGTCTGGTTGCGGATTTCCCAAGCTGATTGTCAGGCTTCCTTGTGGGTCCCCGTCGATCAGAAGCACTTTCTTTCCGGCCTGTGCCAGACCTATTCCCAAGTTCGCACAGGTTGTTGTTTTGCCAACGCCGCCTTTCTGGTTGGCAATGGCGATGATTTGCGTGTTCAAATAAACCTCCTCCTTCTACAAAAAATATCCCTATTCCGACAAATAGGGATGAAAAAAGCCGCTTACTCAAATAAATGAATAAACGGCTATGTAAGAAATATTCGATTGTAAGTAAAGTTTTATATCACTGCAAAATAACGAAGTGCATCTTTGATTGCTTCTACCTTTTCTGGTGTCGGATGCTTCCTCGGCTGTTTCAATTCTTCTACCGCATTAGGAGCATCATACATTGGCAAGCCTAAATCTCTCTTTACCTCTGCGATATATGCGGTATGTACTTTGAAGCCGTATTTCGCTTCTATGTACTCCTTAATCATTTTGTAGGTCACTTTTTCTTTGGGCTTGTACGCTTCGGCTCTTTTAGCAATACTATCTACCGGAATCTTGCCCTCGCCCTCTCCAAACTCCACATCAATGTGGATATAACTGTCGGCTTTTTTGTGGGATAAAAGAACTACCGTCTCCACATGGTAAGTCTGGGGGAAGAGATCCACTGGCCATGCGCTCTTTGCCTGATATCCATACTTCTTAAACACTTCCAAATCGCGTGCAAGGGTATCTGGTCCGCAGGAGACATAGACAACTCGCTTTGCCTTTACAGATGCAACTGCACGGATAAACTCTTCTGTGCTTCCAGATCTTGGCGGGTCCATCAGCACTACATCGACTCCATCCCCTGCTTCTGCCATCTGCGTCATAAACTTTGTGGCATCATTGCAGTAAAAACGAATATTTTTGATGTTATTGCATTTTGCGTTCTGGACAGCATCGCGCACTGCATCTGGATTCAACTCCACACCGATTACCTGACCAGCATGAGCGGATGCGGTGATTCCGATTGTTCCGATTCCGCAGTAGGCATCCAGAACCGTCTCTTTTCCGGTAAGACCAGCCAGCTCAATCGCCTTATTGTAGAGATATTCTGTCTGAACCGGATTTACCTGATAGAAGGACTTCGGGGAGATGCGGAAACGGAAGCCACAAAGCTCATCTTCTATATATCCCTTTCCATACAACACATGCTCACGGTCGCCAAGCACCATGCTTGTTCCTCGATCATTGATGTTCTGGACGATCGTTGTGATCTCCGGATGCTTCTGTCTCAATGCCTTAACAAAATTATTTTTAGATGGGAATACTGGAGATGCCGTCACGAGAACCACAAGGATTTCTCCTGTTGTAAATCCACGGCGGATCAACACATGGCGCAAAAGACCATAGCCCGTATCTTCGTCATAAGTGCGGATTTTGAATGACTTGAGCATTCCGCGAATCGTCCCAATGATCTCATCTGCCTTCTGGTCCTCAATCAGACAACTCTCCACCGGAACAAGATTGTGTGTGCCCTCCTCATAAACACCGGATACCGGCTCGCCTTTGCGGTGACCGAATACTGCATGAACTTTGTTACGATAGTGGAACGGATTTTCCATCCCATGAATCGGATGCACGCCACAGAATTTTCCTAAAAGTTTTTGCATCTGTGCCTGCTTTAATTTCAGCTGTTCCTCATACGGCATATCCAGATATTGACAACCGCCACAGCGCGCAGAAACCGGACAGAGACTCTTTTTCTTTAATTTTTTTGTGTTCTTCTCTTTATTCTTTTCTCTATCCTTTTCTTTATCCTTCGCTTTATCTCTACCAATCTCTTTTAAGATTTTTGAAGGCTTATCAGATTGATAACCCTGATAACGCTCTGATTCTTTTGATCCCCTTGATCCCTTTGATTCCTTTGATTCTTTTAATTCTTTTGATGCCTTTAATAGTTTTGACGCTTTTAATGATTTTGATTCCTTCAATACCCTTCGTTCCGATTTATCACCAAATGATTTTCCATCACGCACTGGTTTGGAAGATCTCGCATCCGTATCCATGCGCTTTTTCTTATTTTTCTCTGTCTCTCTCATGAATAATTCTATCTTCTTTCTATTCTCTATCTTGCCACCCAAACAAAAACAGCGCAGAAAATACTAAAATACTTGAATTTTGACGCTTCTCCCGTATAATTACTCTGTGAGTAAAACGCCACATAAATTCTATTACAAAAATTACATTTCTTTATGAAAGGAGCTTTTATGAATCAAAATTCCAATATTTCCCATACACCAACTATACCAAACTCCGCTTTTTCCTCTGATCCATCCTATTTCATTGATCCGACCTGTTATCACGGTCGCCCTGAAGATGAAAGTTTACGTCTTACAAAAGAGATCCGCACTTATGACCTTCTTGACGAGCTCCATATTCCCTATATCCGTGTGGATCACAGTGCCATGCCGACAATCGAAGCCTGTCATGATGTAGACAATCTTCTCGATATTGACATTTGCAAAAATCTCTTTCTGTGCAATGCACAGAAAACTGCATTTTACCTGTTAATGATGCCCGGCGAAAAGAAGTTCAAGACCTCCAAACTCTCCAAACAAATCGGCAGTGCCCGCCTCTCTTTTGGCAAACCGGACGATATGGAACGACTTCTCGATCTGACTCCCGGTTCTGTGAGCGTGCTTGGACTGATGAATGACCCGGAAAATCGCGTACAGCTCCTGATTGATCGCGATGTCATCGATCACCATGCATTTATCGGCTGTCATCCATGCATCAACACCTCAAGCCTGAAAATCAGCACACGCGATATTTTGGATCATTTTCTTCCTGCTGTCCACCATGAACCCATTATCGTGGAACTTCCGTGGGAAGAGTAAATATAATCCTATAATACAAATACAACGACAACCTTTTCACGCATCCCCCGTCTGATCGTGTCGGTTGACAGGAGATGCGCTATCGATGCTTATGCATTCTTCTCCAACGGTCTTGTCACCTGGTGCAGCCACTCTAACTCGTCTCCACTCAGATACGGAGAAATCTTCTCATACACTGTCTGGTGATACTCATTCAAAAATCCAAGATCCTCATCCGTCATCATCGAAACTTCCACCGGCTCAAGATCAATCGGAACCCAGGTCAGATACTCAAATCCCAAGAATTGACCAAAATCTGTCTTTTTCTTTTTCAGGCAATACATCAGATTCTCTGTGCGGATCCCGTGTTTGCCCTCAATATAAAGTCCCGGCTCATCGGAGCATACCATTCCCGGCATAAACGGAACAACTTCCGGACGGCGTCCCGCTGCCACTCTCGAGCGAATTCCAACCGGTCTCTCATGCACATTCAGCAGATAACCAACTCCATGTCCCGTTCCATGATTAAAGTCAAGCCCCTCTTTCCAGAACGGCTCCCGCGCCACATAGTCGATCGTCATTCCGCTTGCCCCCTGAATAAACGTCGTGTGAGCAAGGCGAAGCATACTGATCAGCACAAGCGTATAATGCTTTTTTGCCTCCTCCGTCACCGGTCCAAGTGCAACGGTTCTCGTGATGTCAGTCGTTCCCTCTAAATACTGACCGCCCGAATCAACAAGGTACAGACCCTCCGGATGCAGGTTGACACAGGTCTCAGGGAGTGCATGGTAATGGCACATTGCGGCATTTGCCCCATACGCGGAAATCGTCGTAAAGCTCAGATCCAGTGCCCCCTGCTCTTTTCGCAGTTCTTCGAGATAATCGGAAACACTGCACTCCGTCATCGGAATCTTTCCCACATTTTTCTTGAGCCAGTAGATGAACTTCGTCATTGCCACACCGTCAAGAATGTGTGCCTTTTTCATATTTTCGATCTCAGTCGAATTCTTGACTGCCTTTGCCATCACAGTCGGATTCATCTGGTCAATCACCTTGTTCGTCTCATCGAGACCATTCAAAATCGCATCGTTTACCTTTGCCTTCTCTAACAGAACGCGAGCATGGTGAATCTTGTGAACATACTCATAAATTGCATCATACGGCTGAGTCTTAACACCCTGAGCACTCAAATACTCCCCTACTTCATCCGACACTGCCTTTGCATCAATAAACAAAATCAGATCCGTCTTTGTCACTGCCAGATAAGACAGCGCTACCGGATTGCATGGAATGTCATTTCCACGAATATTTAAAAGCCACGCAATATCATCCAACGTTGTCAGGATATGGGTATCTGCTCCTGCCCGCTCCATCTGTGCACGAAGATCAGCAATCTTCTCATTTGCCGACTTGCCCGCATATTTCTCATCAAGCACCCAGACCGGCTCTGAGGAAAGCTCCGGGCGATCTTCCCAGATCTCTCCGACAAGATCATATCCACTCTCGACGCTCACCCGATTTGCTCCGAGCAGATCTCTGAGTCGCTCGCCCATCATGCTGTTGATCACACGACCGTCAAATCCGAGCACTCCGCCCTCTGGCAAATGCTGTTGCAGATACGTTTCCACAGTCGGAACTCCCGGCTCGCCCATCTTCATGAGTTCTACTCCAGATCCTGCAAGCTCTGCGGATGCCTGAACAAAATATCTTCCATCTGTCCAGAGTCCGGCCCAGTCCTTTGTAATGACTGCCTGTCCAGCCGAACCGGTAAACCCGGTGATATATTTTCTGCACGCAAAATACTCTCCCACATACTCAGATTCATGGAAATCCGATGTCGGAACGAGATAGGCATCCATCTGATGTTCCGCCATCTTCTCCCGAAGTCTCTGAATTCTCTCTGTTACCGTTTCCATTATATTCTTCTTAGCCTTCTTTCCTTCTGTTCTGTCAAACACCAATCAAACACCATATTTTTTCAGCTCTACGGCTGAATCAGATTCAATTTCACACAGGCATTCCAGACTCCATCTTTTCCGATCTCATCCGTCACATAATCTGCGTTTTGTTTCAGGATCTCAATCGCATTTCCCATTGCCACACCGATTCCTGCCGTCTGGATAATCTCATAATCGTTCATGCTGTCTCCAAATGCCACCGTATTTTCAATCGGAATGTCATAATACGCACAAAGACGCTTAAGACCTTCCGCTTTTGAGGACTGCTTCTCCACGATGTCCGCACCCTCACGACTTGAGAACATCGGCAGTTTCACCTCCGGAAATGCCTCTTCCACTTCATGACAGCCCGGTTCTGCACCGATGTACGTCAGAGTTCTGACCGGAAGCTCAAGAAGTTTCCACGGGTCCTGGAAATTTCTCTCTGTCACACCCCATCTCTTGATATCATGATGCTCCACAAACTTCGGATTGACATAATAGTCCTCCGTTCCACTGCTCATTCCGATCGAGAACTCTTTTCCCTCTGCAAAACGCAACATCCGCTCCACCAGAGCATGATCCATCAGGTGCTCATAAATCTGCTTATCTCCGACTGTAATCTTTGTTCCATTCAGATGAATCACTGCATCCGGCTCTACCATTTCTTTCAGCCCTGCGCTGAAAGGACTGTCCAGATCTCGTCCAGTCGCAACCACAATATAATAATGCTCACGTAAAAGCTCCACGGCTTTCTTGGCACTTTCCGGAATCTTGTAATCTGCATGATCCAGAAGCGTCATATCCATGTCAAAGCTGACAATTCCATTTTTTTTGTCCTTCATAGTCTCCTTCATTTGTTTTTTCGCATCCTTTACTTACTCAATAAATATCGTTATTTTATTTTTTCGCTACGCGTAAAAATGTCCAATCAGAATTCTTTTTTCTCAGAATTCTTTTTCTGCCTTACACACGTCTTTTATCATAGCAAATTAGCAATCATTCCGCAAGCGGATGGACTGGCATTTTCAGAAAAGACAAACAAAATAAGAAAAAGAAAAGGCATTGAGCAACTTGTCTCAAAAAACCTTTTCTCAAAAAACACTTTTCAAATTTTTCTTTTCATGATATACTACTAATGTTGTTAAAACGTCGGGGTATGGCGTAGCTTGGTAGCGCGCTCGGCTGGGGGCCGAGAGGTCGCAAGTTCAAATCTTGTTGCCCCGACTTTTCTTTTATTAATCTTTCCGTATCCAGATCTAAGCCTCGTTGGTTTTATTTTCATATCATTTTTATTTTTCATTTTGCAATCCCAGGCATCCAAAGTGCTCCATTCTGATCAGGTGTGAGAACAACCGGCTCTGTCATCATGCGCCCCTCTAGGTCCAGGCAATACCATTTTCCATCCACAGTGATCTGTCCCGTCCGCATGCTCCCGTCTTCTCCCAGATAATACCAGTGATCTTTATAGCGATACCAGGTGTCCGTCACCATATATCCCGCTCCATCAAACCAATACCACACTCCATTGTCACAGTACCAGTCATTACGGACATATCGCCCTCTTCCATCCCGGTAATAAAAGCGCCATCCTCCATCCTCTTTTTTCCACCCCACCGGAACATGCTCTAAATACCAGGTCTTCATAAATTCTTCCGGATTCCGATACACATTCTTGATCCCACTCGTACTGCTCCCCCAGTCCGGCAACTGAAAATGCGGTTTATCCACGATTGTCTTCCAATTTCCGCCCCATTCCAAGCCTAACGAGACTCCAATCGCCCCAACGCGCTCAAAAAATTTCCCGCTCTCATTATACGCCCCATGACCGTCATCGCGATAAACGTCAAATGCAGTTCCCCATTGATGGTAAGAGCTGTAATTCTTTCCCGGTGCGTTTGTCACAATCTTCCCCGGCTTTGTACGCCCCTGTGCATACAGAGCATCCTGCTCCGCCACAGTCCGAAATGTCTCTCCAATTTTAATTTTAAGGTTCTGTCTCTTCGCCGATTCCACCATCTGAACTGCCAATTTCTGAAGGCGTGGATGACATAGAGTGATATCTCTCATCGCACTTTCCCCCTATTTTCTTTATTCTATTTTCTTTATTTTCTTTTTCTCTGTAATGTTATTTATATTCAAATAGACACGCAAACGCAATTCACCATGTATTCGCATTCATTTTTTATTTTTTTGACATTTTTCGTTGTATTTTGCAATAAAAAACGTATCTTCTTTATAAGGGTAGATATACAAACCCCAGTTTACACAGGGAGGTATGTATCATCATCATGAAAAAATGCAACCACATCAAAAAATTAGGCGTTATTCTCTCGTTTATAAAGAAAATAACGAAGATCTCAAAAATGCCTACGGGAATAACCTCAAATTCTACTACGAGCACTATGTAACGACCGGATGCAAGGAAAACCGTGTGCACCAATAATAAACCAATAACAATCAATAGCCAATAAATAAAACTACTCATCACTGATAGTTGCAAAGTATATCAACAGATCGATCATATTACCAGGAATGGAATTCATTTCCCTCCTGAGAAATTTGCAACACTCCAATCTCATTTATCTCATTTTCCTTCATTTTCTTGTATATATTATGCATAAAATCCATTATTTTCGTTGCCTCATTGGATATTATGCTGTTTTGAAAAAAAAGTGAAATTTCTGCTTGCTTTTTTGTAACAAACACGATAGAATATAGGAGTTCGCTAATGACGAGTCACTCACAGAGATTAGTCAAGCGATACAACATAATATCGATCATGGCCTCATGGTCAAGCGGTTAAGACGACGCCCTCTCACGGCGTAAACTCGGGTTCGATTCCCGATGAGGTCATACAAAACAAAAACTCCGGTGTGATATTTCACATCGGAGTTTTTTTCAATCATAATCACAGAGTTCCACGCCACACCTAATTCAAATTCAAGTCGACGCAACAAACATCGACTTGGCGCATGATTCCGCTCCGCTCTGCTTACATCTTCCCATCAGAATCACCCACTCCAAATTATCATGCCTGAATAGCATCAGAAATGGAAACTTCAGACATGATCATTCATGCTTCCGGAACTTTTCGAAGTTCACGAAGGATCTTGCGAAAACGCTCTGGAACTTCATTTACTTTCATATCTCGCGGAACATCTATCGTTCCTGCCTTCTTTGCTGTCTCATAATACCAGCATTTATACTCCACCATCTCCATCGTGTGCTCAAGCTCCTCCATCTGTGCTCTAAGCTCCTCCCGCTGATGACGAAACATCTCAAGGCGCATTTCAATCGTGTCATCCCCCTGCAAAACCATCTCGATATACTGACGAATATCCTTGATCGACATTCCTGCCTTCTTCATACAACCAATGACTTGAAGCCACTCAAAATCAGACTCTTTGAACATCCGAATTCCCCCAACCGAGCGTTCCACAAATGGCAGCAGTCCTTCTTTATCATAGTATCTCAGAGTCGAAGCCGTCACTCCCAGCAATTTCGCTGTTTCTCCCACTGTGTAAATCATATCCCAATCCCTCCAACATTTTTTCAATCTGAATCGTTCCTATTTTCTCATTTTTTCTCATTTTCTGATTTGCTTATTCTCTAATTTGCTTACTCTTAGACTCTTGTATCTCCTACTTTCTTGCTCTTCTTACTCCTATTGCTCTTATTGCGAAAAATTCTCCGTCAAAAATCGCAGAAAACTCTTGACTTAAAGTGTACTTCAAGTTGTACATTGTAGTTAAGGTTTAATGCAAGCATATCGTGAAATGCCTTCCATGTCAAGTTTCTAAAGGTTGCTACAAGTTTCTAACACTAAACGAATGAACATTTCCGCGCTTCGTCTAAACACAGCGCAAGGACAATGAATGCAACACTAAGACAGCATACATAATCACATGACCGCGCAGGGCATTTTCCAAAAATGACACCAAAAACTTTTTTTATAATGATGATCTGGAAAACCTGCTCTCTGATTGTCATGCAAAGCCGATGGTAAACCAGATTCTGCTTCATATCAGCAACACCGATCTTGCGCTCGTTGATTATTGCAAGTCCCAGAACATTTTAGTGGAAGCATACTCTCCGATCGCTCACGGCGAGGCGCTCAAGAACCCGGCAATCACAGAAATGGCCAAAAAGTACCATGTCACTCCTGCTCAGCTCTGCATCCGCTACGTCATCCAGCTTGGCACCGTGGTACTTCCAAAGACTGCAAACCCGGAGCACATGGCAGACAATGCCAACGTCGATTTCGTGATCTCCGACGCAGATATGGAGACTCTAATGCACATGGAGCATATCGCAGATTACGGTGATTTCAACATTTTCCCGGTATTCAGCGGAAAACCGCTGGCATAAATTTTTCTCTTTATTCCCTTTTGGAAACATTTACTCTTATGTTTTTATTCCAGAGGGCAAAATAAAATCTTCTACAAAATTTTATGAAACAAAAGTATAAGAAAGACGGGAGAGCTCAAAACGAACTCTCCCGCTAATTTTTTAACCTCTGATCAATTTCTGGTTAATTTATAAACGAAAAATCTTATTTATTTTCTGATAACTTATTAGAAAGCTCCTGACAGAGTCTTCCAACCGGAAGTCCCACCACATTGTTGTAATCTCCGCAAATTCCCTTTACATGCATCGCAAAGCGTCCCTGAATTCCATAAGCTCCGGCTTTGTCCATCGGCTCTCCGGTCGCAATATAAGCGCGAATCTGCTCCTCCGTCATCGGATAAACCTCCACATCCGTCTTCTCCGCAAATGTACAGGTCTTTCCTGTCTCGCAAGAAACCATCGTCACTCCCGTGTAGACCTGATGTTTCCGTCCACTGAGCATGCTAAGCATCTCAAATGCCTCGCGCTCATCGTGAGGTTTTCCGAGAATTTTTCCATCCGCCGATACAACCGTGTCTGCCCCGATGACAATCACCTGCTCTCCTTCATGGCGCTTCGCAATATCTCCGGCTTTCTGTGCCGACAGCTCCATCACCGCATCCGCCGGAACTGTCGTCGTGATCACTTCCTCGACATGGCTCGGTTCAATTTCCGGCTCAATTCCAACCTGATGCAGAAGTTCTCTGCGCCTCGGGGACGCAGATGCAAGAATTACTTTTTTCATTTCCAGTGTTTCTCCTGTTTCCTGTTATTCGTCTCATCTGTCTCTTGTATCGCCATTTTCGATCCAAGTTTCTATTTCGATTCCGCTTTGTGTTTCGATTCAAAATTCTTTCTAAGTTTCCCCGGATTCTCCTACTCTTCTGCATCCAGAATGTAATCGGTTGTCTGGTATACATAGAAATTCAGCCAGTTTGCATAGAGCGTGTTGGAGAGATTTCTCCATGTAAGAACCGGAACGCTGAACGGGTCGTTGTTCTCATAATAATTGCACGGAAGTTCCGGATTCAATCCCTTTTTCAGATCACGGTGATACTCGTTATTTAACGTCATGCGGTCATACTCCGGATGACCCTGAACGAAGATCTGGCTTCCATCCCGATTGAGCACAAGGAAAACGCCTGCCTCATCCGACTCTGCGACAATCTGAAGCTCCGGATGCTTCTCAATATCCTCACGGCGCACCTCCGTGTAGCGGGAATGTGGTGCCATCACATAGTCATCCATACTGCGCACAAGCGGAACCTTGCGGTCAAGAATTCGGTGACGATAAATTCCGGAGAGCTTGGATTTTCTCATATATTTCGGAATTCCATAATGATAGTACAGACCAGCCTGTGCTCCCCAGCAGATATGCAGGGTGGAATGAACATGAGTCTTTGACCACTCCATGATCGTCTTGAGCTCTTCCCAATAATTGACTTCCTCAAACTCCATATTCTCAACCGGAGCACCGGTGATAATCAGACCATCGAATTTATTTCTCTTAACTTCATCAAAAGTGACATAGAATTTATTTAAATGGCTTGCAGACGTATGCGTCGACACATGAGAGGACATCATCAAAAAGGTGCAATCTACCTGAAGCGGTGTGTTGGAGAGCGCACGAAGAAGCTGAGTCTCCGTATCCTCCTTCAACGGCATCAAATTTAGAATCAAAATCTGAAGCGGACGAATATCCTGACTCAGTGCACGATCTTCGTCCATCACAAAGATATTCTCCGACTCAAGAACGGCGCGCGCCGGAAGTTCATTTTGTACTTTAATTGGCATAATTTTCTCCCCCAATCGATTAATCTCGATGCAAAATCTCAACAAAAACCTTCATGTTCTTATTTACATGTTTACATGAACTTTTTACTCAATTACCTATATTTACCTATTATTTATCAATAAAAATGCCTCTTCTCGCAAATATACGCTTTGTAGTATATCACAAGAAGAGGCAATAGTCGAGATGCCATCTCGGAAATAAGTTTTTTGAGAAACAAGTTTTACTAAAAATAAAGGTTCATAACCTCATTCCAACCAGTCAACTTCTGATCAGTATTGTACATGATCTGTGACCTCATCCGAGATCATTCCCTTTTCTGCCTTTAATTTCTCATTTGCCGTCTCCACATCCATCTTTGAGAGAACAAACATAATCAGAACATCAAAAAACAGAGGAAGCCACAGGTACATAAACTGCATCATATCAAGCGCTGACCGTGGCTGTACAGAATTGGTTCCAACGTAACCACTGAATTCCAACAGCCATCCAACCACAGCCGTTCCAATTCCTCCACCCAGTTTTACGCCAAGCGAAGTACAGGAATACATCGTTCCATCGACCCGCTTTCCCTGTGTCAGATAAGTATACTCTGAGCAGGATGCAATCACTGCATTCATATCTCCCTGCCACGGTCCCTGACCAAGCGCCGCAAGCGCAGTAAATGCCATCATGAGAGGAATGCTTCCCATATATCCCGCTACCACAACAAGCGCTCTTCCAATGACTGCCAGGATATATCCTCTTAAGTTCAGCTTATACATTCCCTTCCATTTTCCGACAAGGGTTGGAGTGAAAATCAGTGCAACGATCAGCGGAACATTTACCGCCCACGCAAACTGACCAAACAAATTTTTATTTTTTAAGACCCAAGTCATATAATAAATGCCGGCTCCGATCATTGCACCGTACAACTGCTGTAAAATGTAAGTGCCACAGATCTTCAGATAATATTTATTTTTTATGAGCAGGTGAAACGCCTGAACAAGTCCATATTCCTCTTGCTCCGTCTTCTCCTCGCCTTCATTCAGCTCATTCTCCGAAAGCTCCTTCACAGAAAGACCGGAGATCGTGTTCACAATCAGTCCCACCACTGCATAAATAATTGCCACCGTTCTCCATGCACCTGCATCCCCGCCAAGGCGATCAACAAACCCAACCGTAATCGACTGGATCAGAAGACTCGTAGAAAATGCAAAGATAAACCGGTATGAGCCCATCTGAACGCGTTCCTTGCTGTTTTTCGTGACAAGCGAGGTCAGCGCCGAATAAGCAATGTTATTCGCCGTATAGAAAACACCGTTCAACAACGTATAGGCGATAAAAAACCACGCATACTTTGCGGAATTGCCAAGATTCATCGGCACTGCAAACACGGCGATCAGTGTCACGGCGCAACCGATATATCCATAAATCATCCACGGACGCGCCTTTCCAAGTCTGGTATGCGTCTTATCAATCATCGAGCCAAAAAAGATATCCGTAAATCCGTCAAAAATCTTTGAGACAGCAATCAGCGTCCCCACAATTCCCGCGGTCAATCCAACCGTATCCGTCAGATAGACCATGACAAAAGACGTGAGAAATGCATACACCACATTTCCCGCAATATCCCCCGAACCGTAACCAACCTTGTTGTACCACTTTAAATATTTCTTTTCTTCCATACCGGGTATCCCTCTCCTTTACGCAATCCCCCATTTTCAGTTCCCCGCCAAGAGATGAAAATCCAAATAAAAATATGTATTTTTTTCTATTCATTTCGTCCCTCAACAGTCCCTATCATACGTTTTTCTTTAGCATTTGTCGATGAATGAAGTTACACAGAATATGCACAAAATCATACTGTTAAAAAAGAGCATAAAAATCCCCTCTTTGCCGTTTAACAGGTATCTATCATACTGTGAACCTGCCCTTTTGTCCGACAAAGAGGGGACTTGCTCATTCTTCCGTTTCCATCATTCTCTTTCGATACTGCTGAGGTGAATATTCTTTTCTTTTATGGAAAATACGACTGAAATACAGAGGATTGTTATACCCGACAATTCGTGAGATCTCATTGACTGAGTAGGTCGTGGTCTCTAACAAGATCTGGGCATTCGTAATGCGAATGGAAGTGAGAAACTGCATTGGAGTCTCCCCGGTATATTTCTTAAAATTGTGAATAAACCAGCTGACACTCATCCCCTTCGAGGATGCATACTCCTCAATATTGATGTCCAGATTGTAATTCGTGCTAAAATAAGAGACCGTCAGCTCCATCTCTCGATCCATATATTCGTTTTTCAGAACGTGTTCTCGTGTAAGTTCTCGGTTAAATACAATCAGCAGGTGACGCAGAAGAAGCATCAGCATCTCCTCATAATCACTCTGACATTTTTGCAGTTCGCTGATGATTCTCTTGAAAATGCGCTCATATTCCAGCGACGTTCCAACCGAAAACACTCTCTGCTTGTCCGCAAACCCATATTTTCTGAGTATATTTTTCACATCACTTCCCGTAAAATGAATCCAGAATACTTCCGTCTTATCCTTCCCGTAATATTCATATTTTTGAAGTTCTTTCGGACGAAACATCACAACATTTCCAGCCGGCACAATCGTCTCATTCTCCGGCGTATCAAAATGAAAATATGCCTTTCCCGACGCAATATAGATGATCTGATAATCCAACCGTCCCCTCGGACGATAAGTCGGCATTTTCGGATACGAAGACAGGCGGTAATTTCCACAACTGCCCACAATCAGTGGCTGACGTTTGTCCTTAAAGTCCTTGTGTGACTGATTCAGATATCCGGTATTGATATACATCTGTCCTTCCCCCTGTCATCCCGTATGCTCTTCTAAAAAGTATTCCAAACTGCATTTGAACTGCATTATAAACCATATTTTATATTATATCATTTTGTGCATATTTCGTCTATTTCTATTCATAGACAGGCAGAACGCATTTCTGTAAAATATCCCTAGAAAACAAAATATTTTCAAGTTAGTCGGACCGTTTTCTCGTTTGACTTCAAACACAAGACAAACATCAGACACAACAAAAAAATATATATCAACGCATTGCCTATCAGGAGGGTTTATGAATGATTATTCCACGCTATTATGAAGATTTAAACGTCTTACATGACCACACCATGCCGATGAGAGCTTATTACATCCCGGCATCCAAACGGATGAATACTCTGGTTGAGCACCGGGGCGATTCCGATCGTTTTCAACTGTTAAACGGCACATGGAAATTCCAATATTACAAGAGCATCTATGAACTTCATGATCGCTTTTATCAGTCCGACTATGACACAAAAGAGTTTGATGAGATCATCGTTCCTAGCGTATGGCAGACAGCTGGATACGACTCAAACCAGTACACCAATATTCGCTATCCGTTTCCGTTTGATCCGCCCTACGTTCCTCAGGACATCCCCTGTGGCGCTTATGTCCGAACGTTTTTGTATCAGAAAGATGCGCTTGCAAAGAAAGCCTTTTTGAACTTTGAGGGTGTCGACAGCTGTTTCTACGTTTGGATCAACGGAATTTATGTCGGATACAGTCAGGTTTCCCATGCAACTGCCGAGTTCGATGTCACCGATCTTTTAAATGAGGGGGAAAATACCCTCGCAGTTCTCGTTCTAAAATGGTGTGACGGCTCTTATCTGGAGGATCAGGACAAGTTTCGCATGAGCGGAATTTTCCGCGATGTCTATCTCTTAAAACGCCCTGAGCATGCAATCTGGGACTATCACATCACAACTAAGATCCAGGAAAATCGTGCAACCATCCACCTCAATATGGAGTTCTATCATCCGGTTCTCACATCCATCCGCATAGAAGATCCGAATGGCACACTCCTCGCAGAAGAGACGGTCTCGGAGCCTAGACAAGTAAAGTTTGAGCTTGAAAATCCGATCCTCTGGAACACAGAGCACCCCTACCTCTACACGATCGTACTTCAGACGGAATATGAAACGATCATCGACGAACTTGCACTCCGCACAATCGAAATCCGCGACCGTGTACTTCTCTTTAACGGAGAAAAAATTAAATTTCGCGGAGTCAACCGTCACGACTCTGACCCGGTTACCGGATTCACCGTCGGTGTGGAACAGATCAAAAAAGACCTCACCTTGATGAAGCAACATAATTTTAATTCGATCCGTTCAAGTCACTATCCGAACGCCCCTTATTTTTATCAGATGTGTGACCGCTACGGCTTCCTGGTCATCGATGAGGCAGATTTAGAAGCGCATGGACCATTTATGTTGTACCGCAAAGAAGATACCGACTATAATCGTTTCAAACGCTGGAATGAGAAAATCGCCGATGACCCGGCATGGGCGCAGGCAATCCTTGACCGCGTTCAGCGAATGGTGGAGCGCGACAAGAACCGCTTCTGCATCATCATGTGGTCAATGGGAAACGAGAGTGCATACGGATGTAATTTCGAGAATGCGCTGAGATGGACGAAGGAGTTCGATCCTGATCGAATCACCCAGTATGAAAGCGCCCGCTACCGCAACTACGATGTAACTTACGACTACAAAAATCTGGATTTGTACAGCCGGATGTACCCTGCACTCACAGAAATTCAAGAATATCTCAAAAAAGATGGAAGCAAGCCGTTTCTTCTCGTCGAGTACTGTCATGCGATGGGAAACGGCCCTGGAGATCTCGAAGATTATTTCCAGATGATTCAAAGTGATGACCGGATGTGTGGCGGTTTTGTCTGGGAGTGGTGTGACCATGCCATTGCGCACGGCAGAGCGGAAAATGGAAAAATGCGATACGCCTACGGTGGAGATCACGGAGAAGAACTCCATGACGGAAACTTCTGCATGGATGGACTCGTCTACCCGAATCGCACCCCTCACACTGGAATTTTGGAGTACAAGAATGTCTACCGCCCTGCAAGAGTCGTATCCTACGATCCAGCAAGCGGAGAACTGATTTTACACAACTACATGGATTTTGATGATTTAAAAGACTATGTGGAGATTCTTTTTGAAGTGACAAGAGACGGATTGTCCATTCAGAGCGGACGACTCGCCCCGTTTTCCGTCCGACCACACGATCACGGAAAAATAGAATTAAAGATTGCGGTTCCAGAGACGGGAAAAATTTATCTCAAGCTCACCTATCTCCTGAAGAAGGAACTTCCTCTGATGAATCCCGGATATCCTCTCGGTTTTGATGAGATTCTCCTTGATAATGAGGACGGGCGAAACCAGAAAGCACTCAGCTGGATCAACCGAACCGCAGAGACCAATGAGATCGTTGTTCAGGAAACGGATCAAGCTGTTATCCTGAAAGCAAAAGATTTTACTTACACACTCGATAAACGAACTGGTCTTTTTTCCCAGCTTCTGTTTGCCGGAAGAGAGTATCTGAATCATCCCATGGAGCTCAACATCTGGAGAGCACCTACCGATAACGATATGTACCTCAAATCAGAATGGAAGAAAGCGCGCTTTGACAGGGCATATACCCGCGCTTATCAGGTGGAAATTCTTCAGAATATGTACGGAGTCTTCCTCATCGCCCACACCGCCATTGTCGCCAACTCGATCCAGAAAATCCTGAATGTCAACATTCTCTGGAAAATTGACGGCAATGGAAAGATCTGCGCCATCCTCACGGTGACCAAGGACACGGAATTTCCTGTTCTTCCCCGCTTTGGACTGCGGATGTTCTTAAACAAGAAATTGGAAAATGTCTCCTTCTTTGGGTTCGGACCGCAGGAAAGCTACCGAGATAAGCATCAGGGGGCAAGCCACGGCTTATACCACACAAATGTGAAAGATCTGCATGAGGATTATATCCGTCCTCAGGAAAACGGAAGTCACTTCGACTGTGATTTTGTGGAATTATCCGCTTCCCAGTTTGGCATCACCGCTGTCTCAGAAGAGCCGTTCTCCTTCAATGCCTCCTGTTACACACAGGAAGAACTCGAAAAAACGGCTCACAATTATGAACTGACAGAATCCGACAGCCTTGTCTTCTGTCTTGATTACGCACAGAATGGAATCGGATCAAACAGCTGTGGACCGACTGTCTTAAAGGAATACCAGTTTGATGAATCCTCATTCCAGTTTCGATTTGAGCTGATCCCGTTTGTCAGGAGATCACTCTAAGAGCTTCAGAAAATCCTCCTCGGAGAGAATCGGAATGCCAAGTTCTTTTGCCTTTTTGTTTTTTGACGAGTTGGAGGTCACATCATTGTTGATCAGATACGTCGTCTTTGAGGTGACCGATCCCGTCGCCTTTCCACCTCTCGCCTCAATCACACTCTGAAGCTCCTTCCGGTTCGCAAAATGTGTCACAGAGCCGGTGATTACAAACGTCATTCCCGCAAAAATCGCGGTCTCCGCACTTGTACTCTCCTGCTCAATCGTCAGCTCTGCAAGCAGATCGTCCACAAGTCGGTTATTCTTCTCAGACTCAAAATATGAGATCCATGCATCCGCAAGGACGGTTCCAATGCCATCGACCGCAGTCAGTTCTTCCTCGGATGCATGGCGCATCTTCTCAAAATCAAAGTCAAACTGACGGCAGAGCATCTTTGCATTTGCCAGACCGATCCCCGCGATTCCGAGACCATAGATCACGCGCGGAAGTGTCGTGTGGGATGCCAGCCGGATCGCGGTCGTCAGCTTCTCATACGACTTTTCTCCGAATCCCTCCATCTCCACGATCGTCTGGCGATGGCGGTCCAGATGAAAAATATCTGCGTAAGTGTGAATCAGTCCACTGCCGATGAATTTCTCGAGTGTCATCTCTGAAAGTCCATCAATATTCAGGGCATCTCTGCTGACGAGGAGAGAGAAACTCTTGATCTTTTTTGCCTGACAGTCCGGATTGGTACAGTAGAGAGATTTGACATCGTTCATCTGGCGAATCTCCGTCGCACCTCCACAGACCGGACAGATCTTCGGGATCTCCATCTTTCCACTTCGCGTCAGGTTCTCCGCGATCTGTGGAATGATCATATTTGCCTTGTAAACTGTAATCGTATCCCCAATTCCAAGCTGAAGTCCTTCCATGATGCTGAGGTTATGGACACTCGCACGGCTGACCGTCGTTCCCTCAAGCTCCACCGGTTCAAAGATTGCGACCGGATTGATCAGTCCCGTTCTCGATGCACTCCACTCGATCTCAAGAAGGTGAGTCTCGCGAATCTCATCCTCCCACTTGAAAGCGATCGAGTTGCGCGGAAACTTCGCAGTCCGTCCGAGCGAATCCCCGTAGGCAATATCGTCGAGCAGAAGCACAAGACCATCGGACGGAATGTCATAGTCAGAAATCTTCTGCGCAAAAAACTGGACATTTTCCGGCAGGCTCTCTCTCCTTACCATCCGGTACTCGACAACCTCAAATCCCTGTGTCTTCAGCCATTCAAACTGCTCCCGTCTGGAGTTGTGGAAATCCACTCCATCCGCGCGCACAAGCATAAAAGCCACAAAATTTACATTTCGCTGAGCCGTAATCTGGTTATTCAGCTGGCGCACCGATCCACTGCACAAATTGCGCGGATTCTTGTACTTTGCATCGACATCCTCAATCTCTTCATTGATTTGATAAAAATCCGAGTAACGGATCACTGCCTCTCCGCGGAGAATCAGCTGTCCCTTGTAGGCAATCCGAAGCGGAACATTTGCAAAGACGCGGGCATTGTTCGTGATGACCTCACCGATTTCTCCATTTCCACGGGTCACTGCCTTCACAAGCTCTCCGCCCTCATACGTCAGCACAATCGTGAGACCGTCGAGCTTCCAGGACAGAAGTGCCTCCTGATCTCCAAGCCATTCCTGAAGAACACGGACCTCCTTCGTCTTATCGAGGGAGAGCATCGGTGCCTCGTGCGCCTCCTTTGGAAGCTCACTGAGAACCTCATAACCGACTTTCTGAGTCGGACTTCCCGCCATCACCACGCCGGTCTCCGCTTCAAGTGCGAGAAGCTCATCGTAGAGCTTGTCATACTCAAAATTGCTCATGATGTCCCGGCTCTCCTGATAGTAGGTCTTCGATGCCTCCGACAGTCTCGCCGTCAGCTCCTTCATTCGCAAAAGTCTTTCATCCTGATTCTGTCCCATATTCCGCTCCCGTCTTCTCCCTCTTCTCCGTTTTCACACAAAATATCTCAAACCGATTTCGCAACACATTCTGAGCTTCCGCTCTTCACAGATGATGCCGACGACAAAGCAAGGATTCTGCCTACAAATCACCAATCACTCGCCAATCTGCTTTACTCGGTCGTCTCCTCGTCCTGCCCTTCTCGAAGTTCTCTCGCCTGCTCAAGTGCACGCTCAAGCTCCTCCATCTCCTTCGGCGTTGCACGACGATAATCTCCTGTGTTTAATTTGCCCAGAAGGATGTTCATAATACGCACTCGTTTGAGTGTCACGACATGATAGCCCAGCTCCTCGCACATCCGGCGAATCTGGCGATTAAGTCCCTGTGTCAGCACAATCCGAAATGTCTTCGGTCCAACAGACTCCACCCGGCATGGTCTCGTCGTGACTCCAAGTTCTTTTAACTCCACACCCTCGCGCATCTTCTTTAAAAACGCGGAATTAAACGGCTGATCCACCGTCACCAGATACTCTTTCTCATGCAGATTGCCCGCATGCATAATCTCATTGGCAAGCTCGCCCTGATTCGTCAGAAGCAGAAGTCCCTCCGAATCCTTGTCCAGTCGTCCGACCGGATAGACACGGGATGGATAATGCACCAGCTCAATTACATTCGGCGCACGATCCTTGTCCGAAGTCGTGCACACAATCCCTCTCGGCTTGTTGACAACCAGAAGAACCGGCTTTGCCTTCTTTCCACCGGAAGCTCTTCCGACCGGTTTTCCATCACAGAAAATCTTCTCGTGACCGGTCACTTTCTCTCCGGTCTGCGCCTTGCGCCCGTCAATCGTAACCTTTCCTGCCTCAATCAGACGATCCGCCTCTCGTCTCGAACAGATTCCCTGCTCACTCAGATACTTATTTAAACGGATTTCTTCCATGTTTTCCTTCCCCATCGTTCGATTACTCGTTACTGTTCTCGCCTCGCGCAAACAGCAACACTTGTTTGATAAACAATCTTATTTGATAAACATCGCATCGCCAAAGCTGAAGAAACGATAGCGCTCCTTGATTGCCTCCTGGTAAGCGTTGAGAATATTCTCTCTGCCTGCCAGAGCAGATACCAGCATCACCAGAGTGGACTCCGGAAGATGGAAGTTCGTGATCAGGCAATCCAGAATCTTGAATTTGTATCCCGGGTAGATAAAAATCTCCGTCCAACCGCTTCCCGCTTTCAAAATACCATTCTCATCCGTCGCAGACTCGATTGTTCGACAGCTCGTCGTTCCAACACAGATCACGCGTCCGCCCTCTGCCTTCGTGTCATTGATCTTTTTTGCCTCAGATTCCTCCACCATGTAAAACTCGGAATGCATATGGTGATCGAGAATGTTGTCCACCTTTACCGGACGAAACGTTCCAAGACCAACATGAAGCGTGACATGTGCAATCTTGACTCCCATATCCTCGATCTGCTTTAACAACTCTTTCGTGAAATGAAGTCCTGCTGTCGGAGCCGCTGCTGATCCCTCATGAACCGCATAGACAGTCTGATAACGGTTCTTGTCCTTGAGCTGATGGGTGATGTACGGCGGAAGAGGCATCTGACCGAGCTGATCAAGAATCTGCTCAAAAATTCCCTCATAGGAGAACTGAATCAGACGGTTTCCCTCATCAACGACATCGAGAACCGTTCCCTTTAACAGACCATCTCCAAAGCTCAAAACAGCACCTGGACGGCACTTCTTTCCCGGCTTTACAAGCGTCTCCCAAATATCATTCTCTCTTCTCTTTAAGAGAAGAACCTCCACATGAGCACCCGTGTCCTCCTTCACGCCAAGCAGACGCGCCGGAATTACCTTCGTGTCATTGATGACGAGGCAGTCACCCGGGTGAAGATACTCCACAATATCGCGGAAAACGCGGTGCTCCATCTCACCGGTCTCCTTGTTCAGAACCAGAAGCCGGGAGGAAGAACGATCCTCAAGCGGATCCTGAGCAATCAGCTCCTGCGGAAGATCAAAATTATAATCGGTTACATTCATTGCCTGTTTCATTTCCATTTCTCTCGTCACACTTTCCATTCATTCTTTATTTCTTAAATCTATCATTTCTTGACATTTCTAGTTCTTATTTCTAGTTTCTCTCGTTTTCTTGATTTATCGTTCCAATCAACGTTCTAAAAGACTCGGCGTATGATTCAAATTGACGCTCGCGGAGATTTGGATGCAACTTTACTGCGCAGAACCACTCTCTGCACTTCCCTCGCTGGATGCACTGTCCGCACCGCTCGTCTCCGAAGAATTCGCAGCGGAATCTGTTGTGGTCGTTGCATCACCGGCAGAATCTCCCGCGGCATCTGCACCACTCTCGGAGGACTCTGTACTCTGATTATCCGACTCAACAACTACACTCTGCTGATTTTCACTGCCTTCATAAACCGGAGATCCGTCTCTCAAGACACCATAAACGGTCTTAAGATCTTCATCTGACTCAATCGCATCCTTGAGCTTTGTATTGACACTCGATGCCAGACGGCGCACTCCCTCTGAATGATTTTCTGTATCCACAAGCTTCTGCATCTCATCTGAGATCGCATCATCTTTCAGAATGTGGTAATTCCCCTCAGAATCCTTCTGGACACAACACCACATGATCATCGGAGCAGTCGTCTTCACGGAATTGAAACGGATATCTGCCACGGCATACACCAGCCAGGTGTCACTCTCCGGTCCATCCGCCACATAGGTCGTCACATTCTCAAATCCCTGCACATACTTGGAATTACTGCGCAGTTTTGAGGCTTCTTTCTGAAGTTGCCACTCTTCCTTCTCGCTTCCGCCGTAAACCTGATTCAGCGCAGAAGCATCTGCATTTGCACGCGCCTGAAAATATGTCTTCATCAGGCTGAGAATCTCCGGAACGGAATCTTTTTTCAGATCCTCGGTTTCAAAATTCTGCGCCTCGGTCTCACCGTCTTCCCCCTCAGTCGTGCTCTCCTGATCGTCTGCACTCTCTCCTTCATCTGCTGTGGATTCTCCCTCGCCATCAGAATCCTCTGCCTGATCGTCCGTGCCTGCTCCGTCTTCCACGCTCTCCACCGCAGTTTCCGACCGTGCAGAGACCGGCTCTGCCTGTTTTTTGTCTGAAAGCACGATAAACATAATCAGCACAATCACTGCAAACGGAATCAATACCGCCGGCAACATCTTTTTCTGATCTTTGCTCAGCTCAAAACTGCTTTTTTTCTTATCATTAAGTCCCATATTAAATGTCATTCCCTCCAGTCTGCCTCAGATTCCGGACAATAAAATTTTGGATGCCCGATTTTTATCCCGACAATCCGTATCTTATCATAGCAAAATGCGTTTCAAAAAGCAAGAAAAAGAGCCCTATTCTCGGCACACCGGCTCTCAATAGGGCTCTTCAGCAAAAAGAAAATGCGTCTGATAGGAATCGAACCTACGCACGCGGCTCCGGAGGCCACTGCTCTATCCACTGAGCTACAGACGCATCTCCTTTATCATACACGAATTGTTCCTATTTTGCAAGTATTTTTTAAATTTTTCAGAATTTCAAAGAACCCGCTGGTTACGGCACCATACAAAACAAACCATTACATTCCGACGTTTAACGTTTAGCGCAGGCTCTCTGCAATCTCCAAAACCTCTTCTAATTTATGCATTCTCCATCCCGCCAGCGACTGGTCAAAGCCAAAACGCTCATCGATCAGAGCCGTCACCGGCATTCCTGCACGGTATGCCGCGGTCACTCCAAACGTCGAATCCTCGACTGCAAGACACTCTTTCTCAGAGAGTCCGAGCAATTCTGCCGTGTGATGATAGATCTCCGGATCTGGCTTACTCCGCTTAAACTGTGCCCCACTGACAATAACCTCAAAGAAGTGGCAGATTCCATTTTCCTCAAGAACTCTCAGAATCAATTCCTTGCGCGTACTCGATGCAAGCGCAAGGCGAAACCCCATCTGCTGAAGAGATCGCAGAATTCCCGGGATCTCCGGACGGAAGATCTCACGGTAATCCATCTCAGGAAAATTCGTTCTGCTCGCATAACATTCATCTCGAACTTCCTGCCACGTCTTGTCACTCTTGATTGCCTTCACCATACACTGCCATGCATCTTCTCTCGAAGATCCCACCATGCCGAGAAGATCTTCCATCTTCACATCTGGATTCTTTTTCTTGGCAAACTCCAGATCTCTCTTGAGATACTCGATCTCGCTGTCAATGATGACTCCATCCATATCAAAAATCACTGCCTTCAGCATCTTAGCCTCCTCCTGTATCTATCTAAATATTTCGTAACGGTTCAGTGCCTTCACCGTCACGAGCAAAAATCCATTGAAAATTGCCTTCGGCAATGGGATTTTTATTTTTTATTTGATCCTTCTTAATCATTTGCCAGATATTTCTTCACATACTGTCCGGTATAAGAATCTGGATTCTCTGCAACCTCCTCCGGAGTTCCCTGGGCGATCACCGTACCTCCGCGATCTCCGCCCTCCGGACCGATATCAATCAGATAATCGGCACACTTGATCACATCGAGATTATGCTCAATGACAACAACCGTATTGCCACCATCCGAGAGTCTTCGCAGGATCTCGACGAGCTTGTGAACATCTGCAAAGTGAAGTCCTGTTGTCGGCTCATCCAGAATGTAGATCGTCTTTCCGGTTCCTCTTCGGCTCAGTTCTGTCGCCAGCTTGATTCGCTGTGCCTCTCCGCCGGAGAGCTGGGTCGACGGCTGTCCCAAACGGATGTAGGAAAGTCCAACATCATTGAGCGTCGCAATCTTGCGGTAAATCGACGGCACATTCTCGAAGAACTTCATCGCTTCCTCAACCGTCATGTTCAGCACATCGTAAATGCTCTTTCCCTTGTACTTCACATCAAGTGTCTCTCGATTGTAACGCTTTCCTCCGCAGACCTCGCACGGAACATAGACATCGGGAAGAAAATGCATCTCAATCTTGATGATTCCGTCTCCGCTACATGCCTCGCATCGTCCACCCTTGACGTTGAAACTGAATCGTCCCTTGTTGTATCCCTTCGCCTTCGCATCCGGGGTCGAGGCAAACAGATCGCGGATCATATCAAACACACCGGTGTATGTCGCCGGATTCGACCGCGGAGTTCTCCCGATCGGGGACTGATCGATGTCGATCACCTTATCCAACTGCTCAATGCCTTCAATCTTCCTAAACTTGCCCGGAATCGTCCGCGCGCGGTTCAGCTTACGCGCCAGCGCCTTGTAAAGAATCTCATTGACAAGAGAGCTCTTTCCTGATCCAGAAACTCCGGTCACACAAGTCATCACGCCAAGCGGAAAACTTACATCGATATTTTTTAAGTTATTCTCGCTCGCCCCGCGCACGGTCAGAAATCCTGTCGGCTTTCTGCGCTCTGACGGAACTGGAATCCGGATTCGGCCACTCAGATAGGCACCGGTCACCGACCGCTCACACTTCATGATCTCCTCCGCCGTGCCGACCGCGACAACCTCTCCGCCATGCTCTCCGGCTCCCGGACCGATATCGACGATGCAGTCTGCCTGTCTCATCGTATCCTCGTCATGCTCGACAACGAGAACCGAGTTGCCAAGATCACGCAGACGGATCAGCGTCGCAAGCAGTTTGTCATTATCTCTCTGGTGAAGTCCAATACTCGGCTCATCGAGAATATACGCCACCCCGACAAGACCCGATCCGATCTGAGTCGCAAGACGGATTCTCTGCGCCTCTCCTCCTGACAGAGTTCCAGTTGCACGCGACAGGGAAAGGTACTCCAGTCCGACATTCAACAGGAAATCCAGACGCGCCTTGATCTCCTTTAAAATCTGTGCTCCGATCGATTCCTGCATCGGAGTCAGAGTCAATGTCTCAAGGAAATCCCGGTATTTCGCAATCGACATTTCCGTTGCCTCGTAGATGTTAATGCCACCGACGGTCACTGCAAGCGAGCTCGCCTTCAGACGCTGTCCCTTACAGAGCTTACACGGAGTGATTCTCATAAATGTCTCATACTCCGCCTTTGAAGTCTCTGAAAACGTCTCGCGGTACCGCCTCTCCACATTCCTGATCAGTCCCTCAAACGCAATTGGATAGACACCCTCTCCTCGCTGTCCCTTGTAATGAACCTTGACCTCATGACCATTCGTTCCGTGAATCAGAATATCGTGGACCTCCTTCGGATAGTCCTCAAACGGGGTTTCGAGATCAAAATGATACTCACTTGCCAGTGCCTCGAGAATCGCATGAGTGAAGCTGCCCTTCTCCGAACAGGACTGCCAGCCCATGACCGTGATTGCCCCCTGGGAGATGCTCAGAGACTTATCCGGAATCATCAGCTCCTCATCAAACTCCATCTTATATCCGAGACCAAAGCAGTCCGGGCATGCTCCGAACGGATTATTGAACGAGAAACTGCGAGGTTCTACCTCCTCAATGCTGATTCCACAGTCCGGGCACGCAAAGCTCGTGCTGAACTGAATCGGCTCTCCTCCGATCACATCGACTGTCATTAATCCATCTGAAAGTCCCATCACCGTCTCAATCGAGTCTGCCAGACGCTTCTCAATGCCATCTTTCACAACGAGACGATCGACGACAATCTCAATCGTATGCTTGATGTTCTTCTCCAAGTGAATCTCCTCGGACAGATCATAGAGACTGCCATCAATCCGCACTCTCACATAACCGCTCTTGCGCGCCTGATCGAGCAGTTTAACGTGCTCACCCTTTCGTCCACGGACAACCGGGGCGAGAAGCTGGAGCTTCGTCCGCTCCGGCAGTGCCATGATCTGATCGACCATCTGATCGACTGTCTGACGCCGGATCTCCCTTCCACACTTCGGGCAATGCGGGATACCGATTCGCGCATACAGAAGACGCATATAATCGTAGATCTCCGTGACCGTTCCGACTGTCGATCTCGGGTTGCGGTTCGTCGACTTCTGATCAATCGAGATCGCCGGGGAAAGTCCCTCAATGCTCTCGACATCCGGCTTCTCCATCTGTCCAAGGAACTGGCGTGCGTAAGACGACAGAGATTCCATATAACGTCGCTGTCCCTCCGCATAGATCGTATCAAATGCCAGAGACGACTTTCCCGATCCGCTCAGTCCTGTGAGAACCACAAGCTCATTTCTCGGAATGTCGAGAGAAATATTTTTTAAATTGTGCTCATTCGCACCTCGTATCTTGATATATTGTTTTGCCATCGCTCAAAGACCTTTCTGTTATGCAAGTCACCACGGTTCTTTCTGTGAAATCGGACGCTCATCGCGCCCCGGTCGCTTTTTCTTTTGCGCCTATACAATTAAGAACACTAAGCTCGAAATTCCTTGCTAAGTGTTCTTAATTATATCACATTCCTGTGTGTTTTGCAAACATTTGTTCGATTGATCTTCTGTCAAAAACTTCTGCAACGTTCCTGTTCATGTATTCAAGTCAACGCTTACAAAGACCTGAATACATGAACCATAATAATTTTATTCTTCGTCGCCGGTTTTCTCGCTCTCCGCGACCGTCTTCGGCTCTACAAATTCGTTTTCTGAACTCTCTGCATCTTTAGAATCTACATCTGCATTTGCAGTCTCCATAACAGTTGGTGTTTCTGCCTTTTCTTCTATCTCGCCAGATTTCTCATCCGTCTCTGCACCCTTCTGTCCCTCATTCAGCATCTCCATAAACTCCTCACCGGTGATGCTCTCGCGCTCGAGCAGATAGCCCGCAATCTCATTCAACTTCCCTGCATGCTCTTTGAGAATGCCCATTGCCTTCTCATACTGCTCTTTCACAATACGAATGACTTCCTCATCAATCAGGCGGGAAGTCTCCGGGGAACATGCAAGTGTTGTGTCCCCGCCGAGATACTGGTTCGTCAGTGTTTCAAGCGCAACCATTCCAAACTGACTGCTCATTCCGTAACGGGTAACCATCGCACGCGCCATTCTCGTCGCCTGTTCAATATCGTTGGAAGCGCCTGTCGTGATCGAATGGAACATGAATTCCTCCGCCGCACGACCACCGGTCAGAGTCGCAATCTTGTTCAGAGCCTCCTCCTTACTCATAAGGAAACGCTCTCCGTCCTCCACCTGCATCGTGTAACCGAGGGCACCGGAAGTTCTCGGAACAATCGTGATCTTGTGAACCGGGGCACTCTCACTCTGGCATGCTGCGACAAGCGCATGACCAACCTCGTGGTAAGCGACGATCCGCTTCTCTTTCTCGGAGACGCTCGCATCCTTGCGCTGGTAACCGGCAATGACAACCTCCACGCTCTCCTCAAGATCTGCCTGACTCACAATTCTGCGTCCCTGACGGACAGCGCGCAGAGCACCCTCATTGATAATATTTGCGAGATCTGCACCGCTCGCTCCGACCGTTGCGCGTCCGATCGCCTCAAAATCAACGTCATCGGAAATCTTGACTTTCTTCGCATGAACTTTCAGAATCGCCACACGACCCTTTAAATCAGGAAGTTCCACCGGAACTCTTCGGTCAAAACGACCCGGTCTCAAAAGTGCCTTATCGAGGGAATCCGGACGGTTCGTCGCCGCGAGAATCACAACACCCTTGCGTCCGTCAAATCCATCCATCTCCGCGAGCAACTGGTTCAACGTCTGCTCTCTCTCGTCATTTCCCGAAAATCCACCGCCGTCACGCTTCTTTCCGATCGTATCGATCTCATCGATGAAGACGATACACGGCGCTTTCTCATTCGCCTGCTTAAACAAATCGCGAACCTTCGCCGCACCCATGCCGACGAACATCTCGACAAACTCCGATCCGGAAATCGAGAAGAACGGGACATGCGCCTCTCCCGCGACAGCACGCGCAAGAAGGGTCTTACCGGTTCCAGGAGGGCCGACAAGCAGAACACCCTTCGGCAAGGTTGCGCCGATATCGGTGTATTTCTTCGGATTGTGCAGGAAATCCACAATCTCCCTCAGTGCATCCTTCGCCTCTTCCTGACCAGCAACATCCGCAAAATTCGTGTGAATGTCTGCCTCCGCATAGATCTTTGCGTTCGACTTTCCAAATGTCATCACACCGCCCATGCCATCGCCCATCCGCTTCGTCATCATGCGACTCAGCAGTTGTCCGAGCACAACGAACATGATGATCGGAAGTACCCAGTTAAAAATAAAACTCTGAAGTGGAGATGCCTTTGTCGGAATATCCTCCGCAAAATCGACTCCACTGTCGAGGAGCTGTTGCGTCAAATCATCATACTGCCAGTCACCTGTCTTGTAGATCGCTCCCTCTTTCTCTCCATCCGAGGGCTTCGCCTGAAACGTGATCTGACCGTCTCCCCGCGCAACTTTTGCGACCTCCCCATCATTGACCATCTGTAAAAATTGATTAAATGGAACTTCCGTCACTTTCCGCTCCACCATCATTGGAACTACGAGGGCATTGAGCAAAAGTGTAATCAGAAGAACGATTCCATAATAATAAAGCAGTTTCTTTGACGGAGTCTGCCCTGGACCATCATTCTTTACACCCATAGATTTTTCTCCTTCTGTTTGTTTCCTTATCCTTTGTCTTCCATGCCAGCAAATTTTGTCACTGAATTCTGTCACCAAATTTTTTTGACATAATCTTTTTGACACATTTCAGGCAAAAGTGTCAGAAATGTTTTCCTGTTTAGTATACAACAAGAGCGAGGGATTTTAAACCCTCGCCCCGCTTAAAAATTTATAAACTTTCTTTTAAAAACCTGTCACCCTTCAGTAAATGATCTCAGTCTCAGCCAAGATCCGGAACAACCGGAACCGCATCTTTCGGAATCGGGCTGACAAAGCCCTCTGCCGTCCGCTTCTCAAACTCCCTGCGCGCCTCGCTCAAAAGCTCCGGATCGGTAAACAGATCAATCGCTGTGCCTGCAAGCACTTTTCCTGCACAAAGCACTGCCTTGTGACCGATCTCGGTGCAATCACAGGAGACATTCTGCCAGCTGTGACCCGGACAACCGTTCGGCCATGATGCAACATGGATCTGTGCCGTCGGCGTCAGCCAGCTCACATCCCCGACATCCGTCGACCCCGCCTTAAATGCTTCACCTTGATAGAGCGGAGCAAGAAACGCATTCATTGCATGACCAACCTGAGCCCGTTTCTCAATCACTTCTTCTCTCAGCGCAGGGTCATTTTCTGCTGCAACCCCCGGAACGTAATCATTTCCGACATAGGTCTTTGCTAGCTCGTCCGCAAACGCATTCTCCTCCTCGGTGTAGGTCGGAACTCCGATCTCCGAGAAGTTTTTGTACAACACACGCTCAAGAGCGAAATTGCTGACGGTATCGGACAGACCGTCAATGAACTTGCGCTCAATCGTCGTGTCCGTCATCAGAGCTGCGCCCTCGGCAATCCGGTCAACACGCTTCTGAAGCTCTATCGCCTCAGAGACATGATTCGAGCGAACCATGTAGAGCACACTTGCTCTCGGCTGTACAACGTTCGGACTGCATCCGCCGGCATCCGTAATCGCATAATGTATGCGCGCCTTATCGCTCATATGCTCGCGAAGGAACTGCACGCCGATATTCATCAGCTCCACTGCATCGAGCGCACTGCGTCCGCGCTCCGGCGCTCCTGCCGCATGGGAAGCGATTCCGGTAAACTTGTACTGTACCTGAATGCAGGAGTTCGACGAGCCGGTTGCGACCTCATTGACATCCTCCGGATGCCAGGTCAGCGCTGCATCAAGGTCTTTCCAGACTCCATCTCTCGCCATAAATGCCTTCGCAGCTCCGCCTTCCTCGCCCGGACAGCCGTAGAGAACGACGGTTCCCGAAGTCTTTGTCTTTTCGAGATATGCTTTTACCGCAAGCGTCGCCGCAAAAGCACCGGCTCCGAGAAGATTGTGTCCACAGCCATGACCGGTTCCACCTGCAACGCGCTCTTTCCGCTCCGTGCTTCCAGCAACCTGAGAAAGTCCGGAAAGGGCATCATACTCTGCAAGAATTCCGATCAGAGGACGTCCGCTTCCGTAGCTTGCCGAAAATGCTGTCTCAATTCCGCTGATGCCTTTCTCCACATGAAATCCCTCTTTTTCAAGAGTCTCACAGTAGAGATTGGCAGACCGGAACTCCTTCAAGGACAACTCTGCATACTCCCAGATCTGGTCTGCGACCCCGATGATCTCCTCCCGTTTCTCCTCAATCACGGCAAGCGCCGTCTTCTTTTCTTCTGTCATCTCTTAAAACGCTTCCTTTCTCTGTCATAATATTCCCTTTGCACCTTGACCTTGCACTCTCCCCGCAGACACAAATGCGCACCCTGACTTCAATTCTTCAAATCTTACAGAACTTTCGCAAAGAAATCCTGAAGTCTCACATGCTTCGGATGCTCAAAAATCTCCTCCGGAGTACCCTGCTCGAGAAGTTTTCCGTCCGCCATAAAGAGCACACGGTTTCCGACCTCACGGGCAAATCCCATCTCATGAGTTACGACAACCATCGTCATTCCTTCATTTGCAAGTTCTTTCATAACATCGAGAACCTCTCCGACCATCTCCGGATCAAGGGCAGAAGTCGGCTCATCAAACAGCATCACCTCCGGCTCCATCGCCAGCGCACGCACGATCGCAACTCGCTGTTTCTGTCCACCGGAAAGCTGGATCGGGTAGGCACCTGCACGATCTTTGAGTCCGACGCGGTCGAGAAGCGCCAGCGCCTTCTTCTCCGCCTCCTCTTTGCTCATTCCGCGCACCTTCATCGGTGCAAGCACCATATTTTCGAGAATTGTCATATGCGGAAAAAGGTTAAAGTGCTGGAACACCATTCCCATTTTCTGGCGAAGATGGTCGATATCGAGTTTGACCGTCTTTCCGTTCTCATCCTCGTATTTCTTCTTCGTGATATCGATTCCGTCAAAGATGATCTCGCCTCCGGTCGGCTCCTCGAGCAGGTTCAGACTGCGCAGAAACGTAGACTTTCCTGATCCGGACGGTCCGATCACAACCATCACATCGCCCTTGTTGATGTCCACGCTCACATCGTCAAGCGCCTTGATCACTCCATGATTATAATGCTTTTTCAGATTTTTTACCTGAATCAAACTATCTCTTGTCGCCACGGCTCATTCTCCTTTCAAAATATGCAATCAGCTTGGAAGTCGGGAAGCACAGGCAGAAGTAGATCGCCGTTGCCACGAGCAGAGGCTCTACGATGACGAACGTCGCACCCTTGACTGCGTTTACCGCAGACATGATATCCTGAACACCGATGGTGTAGGTAATCGCAGACTCCTTGATGATTACGACAAACTCATTTGCAATCGCCGGCAGAATGTTCTTCAATGCCTGTGGCAGGATGATGTAGCGCAGGTTCTGAACCTGAGACAGACCCAGAGAACGTGCCGCCTCCGTCTGTCCGCCATCAATCGACTGGATACCTGCACGGATGATCTCACACAGGTAAGCACCGGAGTTCATTCCGAGAGCTACAACACCCGGGAAGAAACGGCTGAACTTGATGAAACCGAACATCTCAAAGCCCGGAAGTTTCACCATGCCGAAGACTCCATAGTAAATAATAAAGATCTGTACAAGAACCGGAGTCGAACGAAGAATCTCGACATATGCCGTTGCAAGGAAGGACAGCGGATTAAACCGGCTTAAAAGCAGGAGAAATCCTCCTTCTCTCATATGACCATCCTTATCCAATCCGAGGGAGCGGAACGGACACACGTTTGACATTCTCATTAGCGCCAAAACGAGGGCGATACAGAAACCAATCAATACGGTGAAGACCGATAACAGAACTGTTACCAGAATTCCCTGAATAAACAGCTGTGTGTAAGGCGCAATTTTTGCAAAATTTTCTGCCTGAATAAACATAAGGTACTCCTTTCTGATTTTGTCTTACTCTGAGTGTTTTCTGGTCAGAGTATGTTTGAAAAATGCATTAGGGATATTTTCGCCTGAATGGATTTTTCAAGCACGCTCTATCCCGGCGGGATTTCAAAGGATCTCTCCGATCCCTTTTCAATAACTTGAATAACATCGCTTTGTACAAAAACCGCCAACCTCCCCCAAAAAAGAGAGGAAGGTTGGCGAATTTCTGATTTTACATCCGGATTTTGTCCGGATTTCCGGATTTTCTGAAGAATCCTAAAAAGCCGAAAAGCTCTCCGTTCGATTGCTTACTGCTGAACGTTTCCCTCAGAATCCAGAAGACCCTCGTAGGTGTTTCCAGAAGCCTGCTCGTTTGCATCAGCGATAAACTTCTCCATAGAACCATCCTCGATTGCCTGTGCAATTGCCTCATTGACACCTGCCATAAGAGACTCATTTCCCTTGCTGACACCGATTGCAGATCCCTTGCTCTCGTAAGGAACATCCATAACGATCTCAAGCTCCGGATAGTTCTGCTGATAGCTCTTTGCTACATCGGTCTCAATGTAAGCGGCATCCAGCTTGCCTGCCAGAAGCTCAGAGATGATATCGGTTACCTTCGGAAGAGAAACAATATCTGCATCCGGGCTGTTCGTATTTGCCAGATCCAGCTGAATGGAACCGGTCTGTGCACCTACGGAAACATCAGACTTGTTGATTGCCTCAAAGCTGTTGAACTTGTCTGCATTGTCCTTTACTGTCACGAGAGACTGTCCGCCGGTATAGTAGATGTCGGAGAAGTCCATGATACCCTCACGCTTCGGGTCCGGAGACAGACCTGCCATACCCAGATCTACGGACTTCGTCTGAAGCTCACTTAAAACGCCGTCGAAGTCAACGGTAACGACCTCAAGTTTCAGACCAAGGTAATCTGCGATGTACTGAGCTAAAGACATATCAAAACCTGCCAGCTGAGGCTTTCCGTCCTCACCGATTGCGTAGAACTCATACGGTGCGAAGTCCGGGCTGGTTGCTACGGTCAGAGTGCCCTCCGTAACCGTCTCGATGTCTGCGGTATCTGCCTTGCTCTCCTCTGCGGAAGACTCCTCTGCTTTGGACTCGCCCTCTGCGGTGGTGGTCTCTTCCTTAGCAGTCTCAGCTACGGTAGTCTCCTTTTCACTGCTTCCGCCACATGCAGTTAAAGAAACTGCCATGCATGCTGCCATGCCTAATGCCAGAAATCTCTTTTTCATAATGTTTTTCCTCCTCATTTTGCATATATGCATTCAAAATGAATATATGCATAAATATAAAACAGCTAACCGTTATCCATTATATCTTTTTTTTTAAATTAATCAAGTGCAATTCTTGCCGAAATTCGTCAAATAGCAAAATCCATTTCTTTTTATTCCTGCATCAGTCCGGCAAACAGCTCCGCCGGTACATAGGCTTTGACACGAATCCCCTCCGCCTCATACTCCTCGGAGAGCAGTTCTCCGTACTTGCGGATTGTCTGGATTTTTCCTGCCTGGCTGTACGGGAACAAGCGCTCCATATACACTTTCTGACTTCTTAAAATCTGCCCGAGCAGGTCTTTTAAGCGGTCAATTCCGTCGCCGGTCTTCGCTGAAATCCGAATCTGGTAATCTGACCGAAGATCTCTCGGAATCTCCTCACCGGTCATCCGATCCGTCTTGTTAAAGATCGTGACCATGATCTTATCTCCGACCTCAAGCTCCCGAAGCGTCTCATAGACAACGTGCATCTGCATATCCATCGCCGGATTCGAGCAGTCGACGACATGAAGGATGAGGTCCGCGTATTTTGCCTCCTCAAGCGTACTCTTAAATGCCTCAATCAGATGATGCGGAAGTTTGCGGATAAATCCGACCGTATCGGTCAGCAAAATCTGCTGTCCGCCATCGAGCTCGAGACTGCGCGTCGTCGGATCAAGCGTTGCAAACAACTTGTCTTCTGCGAGAATTCCTGCGTCAGTCAGCCGGTTTAAGAGTGTCGATTTTCCGGCATTCGTATATCCCACAATCGCAGCAACCGGAGTGTGTGCCTTCTCTCTCTGACGGCGGATTACCTCGCGGTGCCGCTTCACTTCCTCAAGTTCTGATTTTAACTGACCGATTCTCTCGTGGATCAGTCGTCGATCCATTTCGAGCTTCTTCTCACCCGGTCCTCTCGTTCCGATTCCGCCTCCGAGACGGGAGAGCGAACTTCTGAGTCCGACAAGGCGGGCAGAACGATATTTTAGCTGTGCAAGCTCAACCTGAATCTTTCCCTCGCTCGTCGTCGCACGTGAGGCAAAGATGTCGAGAATGACCATCGTTCGATCCATCACCTTTGTGTCGAGTGCATCCTCAAGATTTCTCATCTGTGCCGGTGAGAGCTCATCGTCACAGACGACGCCAGTCGCGCCAAGGACTGCGATCTGCTCCCTGACTTCCTCAATCTTTCCTTTTCCCAGATATGTTCCCGGGTGAATTTGTTCCCGGTTCTGGATCATCTTGCCGACGGTGATCGCTCCCGCCGTCTTGACAAGCTCCTCGAGCTCGTCGAGGGAGGCTTCGGTATCTTCCTCCTCGCTGATATTCACCGCGATCAGAATGACCCTCTCCTCCACTTCTTTTAATTCAATCAAATCTGCCATATTTTTATTCTCTTATTCTCTTTCCAGATCTCTGTCAGCTCTAATGTTAATCCCAATCCTTATTTCAATATTGATCTCAATGTTCCATGCTGCTTCTTTATACGGATTCTAATTAACATGGATTGCTGATACTAATATTGGCTCCCAGTTCTTTTACTTTAATTGTTTCCCTGGCGACTTCTCAGGAAGGTGATCTCCCGGCTGACCTCATCGTCCGTTCCATACGTCTTCTCGTAGTCCTCGAAGAGTTCCAGTGCCTTTCCATAGTCTCCGGCATATTCCCAGAGCACTGCCTCATCATAGGCAAGTTCTCTCGCGGTTCTCTGGTCATCTCCGACTACCGCCTGTCCCTGCTGAACAGACGTGAGCGCCCCGTTGTAATCCTTCGCCTCGATCTGATCGGTCGCCATTCGACTGTAAATCTGAGCCTGTAATACCCCAAGCTCAAGCGCCGAACTGTACTCCTTCTTTTCCATCAGACACAGAACCACGCCCTTCTTGTAGGTTTCATTCTCTGCGTCCGCCTTTCTCAACGTCTGGTACGTCTCAAGTGCGGTGTCGTAATCGCCAACACGGTACTCTGCCTCCGCTCTCGCTCCAAGCACCTGCTTTTCATAAGCGCCCATGCGTTTTCCGGCCTTCTGAACTGCCTGATTCAAGGTCTCAACCGCTGCCTCATAGTTGCCCTGGTTCAGATACTCCACCCCCGCCCTGGCAAGCCGGTGTTCTTCCTTCTGATTCTTATAATGCACAAGTCCAAATCCAGAGCAGACCACGACAATCGCAATCAGTACAACCAGAATTCCAATGCCACCGTTCGACTTTCTGCGCCGTCTCGACGGACCTTTTCTGCGGACAGACCCTCTCCTCGACTCGTCCATCCGTCTTGCCATCTCAGCACGTTTTGCCTGTTCCCTGCGTTCCTGCTCACTGATTCCCCGTCTTGCACCGCCTGAGCGCCCTCTCCTGGAATCTCCATCCCCATTGATTGAACGACTCATCTTTCTGGCACTCTCCAGTTCAATGATGCTTCCTTTTCTCCGCTTTACACCTTCTGCTGAATATCTCTCCACAATTCTCGCCTCTTACTTTCTTCCGGTGCTTCCATGACCGCCCCGATCCTCATGACCCAACTGATCCGTCTCCTCAAAACAGATCTGTGGCTGATGCTCCATGATGCGGAACTGACAGATCCGGTCGCCCTCGTGAATCTCGGTATCGCGCAGGGCATATGCCGGGAAAAACCACTGATCCCCGTCTCCGCAATAACTCTCATCGATAACGCCCATATGATTTGTCTGGATGATGCCAAAATTCTTGAACGTGCTACTGCGCGGAACAACATGAGCCTCATATCCCTTCGGAAGCTCCATCGCCACACCGAGAGGAATCAGACGAAACTCCCCCGCTTTCATCGTCACATTCTCCGCAGATCGAAGATCGATCCAATCAGACTTTCCATCCACATAGGTCAGCTTTTCCATGTTTTCCTTAAAATATTTGATTCTGATTTTCATAGTTTTCACGTTTCTCCTTCTCTCTCGATTTCTGATTACAGATTTCTTGTCTAGTTCTGGCTTTCTTTATTTCCAGCCATTTCTAGTTCCGGCTCTCTCTGGTTCCGGTTTTTTCTATCAATCCTTTTTTTCTTATTTTTCAGTCTCTTCCTGATCCTTTTTCTGATTATCCTTCTGCTGAAGCTCTTCCTCGACTTCCTGAATAATCTCTTCTTTCTGCTCCGGATTCATCGTCGGCAGATCTGTGATCGTCCCGACTCCAAATCTCCGAAGAAATTCCTCCGTCGTCGCAAAGAGTGCCGGTCGACCAGGCGCATCGAGACGACCCGCCTCGTAAATCAAACCATACTCCACGAGACGATTGACCGCGTGATCCGAGGAGACTCCTCGGATTCGTCCGATCTCAATCTTCGTCACAGGCTGGCGGTATGCCACGATCGAGAGCGTCTCCAACAGCACATCGGAAAGCACATGTTTCTTCGGCGCAGATGCCACACGAATCAAATTCTCATAGTACTTCGCCCGCGTGCTCATCTGATAGGCATTTTCCAGTTCAAGAATCTGCATCCCTCGATTTTCCTGCTGGTAGCGCCTTTGTAAATTTCTCACCACCCGCTTTGCAATCGCCTCACTCTGGTCAATCGCCATCGCAAGCTGTTCCACCGGAACCGAATTGCCCATCGTGAACAGCACCGCTTCCACGATCGCCTCCCAGTCGGACGCCGGATAAATCCCGGGGATTTCTTCCGGCTCTTCCTCGACTTCACCTTCCTCTTCCGGTATTTCCGATACTTCCTGTGCCTGCTCCTGCGCAATCTGCTCCGCCAGGCGCTTCTCCTCCTCATCGAGAAGAGCTTCTGCTTCCATTTGTTCATGACGCGCCTCGATCTTCGCCAGATCAAATTCCTCGTCATCATCCTCATCGTCAAAAAGACTTCCCATACTGTTTCCTTCTCATTTCTTTATTCGTCTTATCTGTCTTTCCATTATGATTCATCACTGATTGATCCGTCTTACCCACATACAACGCAAAGCAACTATCTCCATCGTAGAAGGGGCGAACTATTTATCTTCCAGATCATTCAGCTCAATCGCAGTCTCTTCTCCCTCTGCCTCGAGAATCTCAATATCCATATCGTCAAATGCGTACTCCTGAGTCAGATGAATCTTTCCAATCTTCATGAGCTCAAGAACTGCCAAAAACGTCACAACCACCTCAATTCGGCTGTTCTGTCCCTCAAGCATCTGGCGAAAACGAAAGATCCGATGCTTTCTCGCATAGGTCATGACTTCCATCACCTTCTGCTCAAGGCTGACCGGTTCCCTCCTGATTGTTCCAAACTTGCTTCGGATCGGATCAACCTTGTCTCTCTGCCGTTTCATCACGGACTCAAAAATTCTCTGAAGTTTTGCGAGTGTCAGACCATCAAGAAGCTCATCGAGATCGACGGGCTGTTCGTATTTTGCCACCTCCCGCGGAATTGTCGGTCCCTTAAACAGAACTCCATCCGCCTCTTCCTCCATATCAGAAAGCTCCTGCGCCATCATCTTGTACATCTTGTACTCCATCAGGCGACGGACAAGCTCTGCTCTCGGATCTTCTCCGTCCTCCTCGTCATCCTCCTTGGGTTCTGCCGGCAGAAGCATCCGGGACTTAATATCAAGAAGCGTCGCCGCCATCACGAGGAAATCGCTGACAATATTTAAATCTTCCTCTTCCATCTGGTTAACATATGCGAGATACTGATGCGTAATCTCCACAATCGGAATGTCATAGATATCGATCTTATTTTTCTCTATCAGGTGAAGCAGAAGGTCAAGCGGACCCTCAAATTTTTCCAGTTTATATGAAATTCCCGCCATATTCTCCCCACTTTTTCATCAACGTGTCCTTCCCATTTTCAGATAGGAAAGTTTCGTAACGTTTTTCTGTCTTTACAGTCAGAGCAATAAATGCTCAGACCTGCGAAACCGTTACAAATTTTCTTTCCAAGTATAACAAAAAACCCCCGCTCTGTAAATAAGTGGCATCGCAAATTGATGCCTCTCCTACTTCCAGACGGAGGATTTTTGATGTTTCCCTGATTCAGATTCTTTTTCTTTTTATTTTGTATATGGGTACGCCATTTCCTCAAAACGACTCGGATTCTTTTCGCACCATGCCTCAAACGTCATTCCGGACTTCACAATCTCATGTCCAAGCTCTGTAAAAAATGCAAGGACCTGATCCTCCGAGAGAACTCCGAGCAGATCTCCCATTTTCTCCTGGTTTTGGCGGTCACAGCCCCCGTAAGTCAGCTGAAAGGCAATCTGCATCTCGCCATTGACTTTCTTTCCCGCACCGCGCAGTCCGACGACTCCGGTCTGATGCGTTCCGCATGACGAAGGACAGCCCGAGATATGGATTTTCGGGAGAACGCCGTCGGCAAATCCCTCTCTGCCCTCCATCTCTACAAGTTTCCGAAGCATTGCCTGGGAATCGCGAAGTCCCTGCTGGCAGATTGCACTTCCAATGCACGCCACCGAACTGGAAAATTCCGTCTCGGCACCGTCACCCGTGCACGCGAGCACACGCTCTGCTTCTTTTCCGGTACAGTTGATGATGTAAATGCTCTCATCCGGAGCGATTCTGAGTTCAACCTGATCCATCTCCCGAACCGTCTCATAAATGCGCTCAAAAAATTCTGGTTTCGGGCATCCACCGACCGGGTGATACCAGACTGCGCAGAGCCCGTCCTGCTTCTGTGCGATCACTCTCTTTGATTTTGGAATCTCACCATCCGGAGCCTTCTCTCCAAATAACATCCTTTCTTTTTCACTGAGTACCAAATCAAGATTTTTTCCCGACTCATAAACTGCCTTCAGCTTTTCTTCAAATGCATCCCTGTATGCTTCCGGTCCGCCAAGCGAATCCTGCATATAACGGCTTCTCGCCTTCGCACGATTCTGATAATTGCCATAAGTCAAAAACATCTCGTGCATTGCCTCCACATAGTAGAGAATCTGATCCGGTTTCACCTGTTCTGCGACACGCACACCGATCTTCGCATTCAGACCGAGACCGCCCGCACTGTACACATCAAAACACCCATCCTCCCGCGCGACAAACCCGAGATCCCGATACGTCGCATGCGTCAGGTTCGCCGGAGAATTGGAAAATCCGACCTTGAGCTTTCTTGGCATCTTCGGTCCATGAATGTAACCGAGCAGGAAATCGGAAACCACAAGCGCATACGGCAAAACATCAAAATACTCGCCTTTTTCGACACCGGAGAGCGGAGAAACCATCGTGTTTCTCGGAAAGTCTCCACCGCCACCTCTCGTGATCACCCCATTTTGTACGGCCTCTCTCGCAAGCACGCATACATCCTCCCCCGAGAGATTGTGAAACTGAACTGTCTGACATGTCGTAACATGCACTTTATTTACCTGATATTTTTTTATGGAATCCGCAAGAAATTTGAGCTTTTTCTGGTCGATTCGTCCACCCGGAAGACGCAGACGCAACATATTCGCCTCTGCCCCTCTCTGCGCGTAACTTCCAAATCCACCTGAAATCCCCTTGTATGCCTTTGCATCAATCTCTCTGCAATAAAACTGCTCAGTTGCCTGATCAAACACCTCATAATCATCCAGCCAGAGACTGGAATCCATATGCGAAATTCTAGTGCCACAAACTTCTCTGTCTTTCAATTCTTTTCTTCTGGTATCCGTCATGGAATCAATCTCTCCTCTTCTCACCTTATGTACTCATTTTCAATTCTCTGAACCAGTCAATCCCACGACCGTTCAAGCACTGATTACGTTTATAACGTTCGGTGTTCTGCTTCGATTTATTTCCGACTAATTTACCATGAATTAAATTTACTGTCTATCGGCATACCTGCGCATTTTTTCGCAATAACTCTGTTTCTTTTTCCTATTTTGCACGAATTCTCTCGTTTTATTCCCCTATTTGTTGTTTTAATTTCAGTACAATCAACTGCGGACGATTGCCAAGGCGAAGGTTGATCGAATGAGTCCCAAGACCTCTGCTGACAATCATTGTATGACCGTTCTCTTCAAACGTTCCCGCACAGCATTTGCGGAAAAACTGAAACTGCGGAGTCATCACTCCTCCGAGATATGGCAGGCGAATTGTCCCACCGTGAAAATGACCACAGAGCGCAAGATCTGCTCCCCACTGTGCATAGGCATCAAAAAAGAGCGGGGAATGTGCAAGCAAAATCTCAAACCGGCGCGGATCTGCCTCTCCAAGATGATATTTGACATAGCGCTCACTCATCTTAGCCGGTGAAAAATCGCGGTAATACGGCTGGTCAATGTTCAATCCGCTGATTGCAAGATCCTCTCCGACATGAAGTGTGCGATCTGACAGATAGCAGATCCCATACTCCCTCAAAATATGCAGGAACTCACGGTACATCGTTCCGTAAGTCTCCCATTCCCTGCAAAGACGCTGTTCATGGTTTCCATTTCCATAGAAAATCCGACAGTTTTTAATCTGACTCAACTGCTCCATCAGCTCTCTCGTCACAGTCAGATCTGCAAGTTTCTCCTTTGCAACCATCGTATCTCCGCCAATCAAAATCAGATCCGGCTCAATCTGACGAATCTCCTCGACAAGTTGCTGATTGCCCTCTCCAAACTGCTTGTCATGCAGATCAGACAGAAAAACTGCCGTCCACTCTCTCGCGAGTTTCCGGGAGACGATCGTAACCTCCTCCGTCACAAAATGATTTCTCTCGTAGCGGGATCTCGCAAGAACCGCTGTCGCGCCCGCTACACCTGCCACTGCCCACGGCAGAACCTGTCTGACTCCAAATGTCATTGTGTTTCTCTCCCTCTTTATAACGATATAACTTAGTGTGAATGTCTCCCTCCTCTATAAGCAGGTGGGTTTGCGTATTTTGCAACCTTATGCACCGCTACGCCCGCTCTCACTCCGGGTAAACCATCCAAATTACCGTCTGTCGCGGAACACCGGATCCGCCGGATGCGTGCCGGCCAGCTTCTGCATCGCCCTCGGCACGGCATCCCTCGACTCTTTCCAGTCCGCATCCTTGTTGCGATAATCATACTTCTCAATCAACCAATTTACATCTTCCTGCACTCGGTCGAGATTGTCAAGCATCAGGCGGTTTAATTTCGGTTTCCATGCTTCCCAGACCTCACTTTTCAGTGTCCGCTCACAGGTCTCCTCTGCCTCCTCAAAATGACGCAGACAAAATCCCTTTGACTTCATCAGTGTCTCTCCAAAGTCCGGATCATGCTCGAGCATCCATGCAAACGTGTCAAGCATCCGCGCATAAATCGTATCCATGCGCTCGCAGATGTAACAGCCGCAATTTTCATGACTGCGACTTTCTGAAACCTCCCCGCTGATCAACTTCTTTTTCCCAGTCTTTCCGGAAAATAATGACTTCAAGATCCCATCCTGCCGCTTTTTTGTCTCAGCAGACGTTGCCGACTCCATGCCAAGTTTCTCGGCAAGATCCGCTCTCACCTTCTCCATTCTCGACTTGAGAATCCAAGCATTCCCGAGCGTATTGCCATAGTCATACATCATTTTTGTGTGATGTCTGCAAAATCCGTGCAGACTTGTCTGATCCCTCACATCACTTTCCATATAAGAAGAACCCAGAACGAATTCCAGGTTCTCCTGCTCCATCTTGCGTTCAAGCCAGCAAAAGCAACATTCATCGCCAGACTTAACCGCATCGGTCAGTTCAATCGTATACAGTTTTTCTCTCATTCGTTTTTCCCCAACTTCCCCCTGTGTTTTTGTACATCTGTATGTCTTATGCCTGATCTTACACGTTTAACTTTTTAACTTTGTATCTCTATATTCCCATACTTCCATGCACTCAGCTCTGTACTTTTCTTTTTGTCTTTCTACTTCTCCACGTTATTTTGTCCACGCTCCACTTGCGTCCACATAGTAGCCATCCGGTGTTATCGTGTTCGTCAGCATCGCTCCGTTGCTTCCGAGATAATACCAGATCCCATTCGTCTGCATCCAGTTATTTTTCAGCATATATCCCGTATCCTGCAGGAAGTAATACCAACCATCAGAAAGCGTGCGCCATCCGGTTGCCATGTATCCGTTAGAGTCAAACCAGTAACGCTGTCCGCCGACATTCATCCATTCTCCGGCTGCACGGGCGCCAGTCGCAGTCTTGATATAATACCATCCTGTCTGATCCTGATTCCAGCCCTGTTTCCAGCCCACAGAGGAAGCGGAGGATCCATCCGCCGGCGAAGACTGGGAACCGGACGATGCACTTGAAGAGAAAGAACTTGAGGAAGTTCCCGGCTGACTCAGCGTGCCGGAGGTGCTTCCCGGCGCCCCCGCGCTGTTTCCAGTTGTGTGAATCGTTCCTCCCGGTCCCACTGTGCTGACTCCGGCTTCAGGAGTTCCGGCTGTCGGAGCAGATGAAGCAGGAATTCCATTTCCAGACGGTCCTGCTGTGCTTCCGCTTGTCGAACTACTGCTGTTTCCAGAATTCACAGTGCCTGAAGTCTCCGTACTTCCCGTCGTCGGAGTTGTGGAAGTCGTCGTCCCTGTCGTTCCAGAAACCACGCCCGGACCACCCGAAGTAATTGTCCCGGAAGTTGCATTTCCTGTTCCAGCGGTTCCCGGCTGACTCGAAGTCTGACTACCTGTTGTTCCCGTTGTTCCAGCCGTCGTACTTCCGGTTCTTCCGGTCAGTGTCGTATAATTTGCAAATCCATAGTCGAGCATCGCCTTCGTATCGGTATAATGCGTTCCGGCCGACTTCAAAACAACTGCAATCAGGCACACGCCGTTTCTCTCAACCGCCGTCACAAGCGTATTGCCCGCCAGTGAAGTATATCCGGTCTTACCGCCAATAATTCCTTCATAATAGCGGGTATCAGTCGGATACATCATCTTGTGCCCCATTGTGATCGTCCGCGCTCCGGAATTCTTTGTCGCCGGGAAATTGTAGGATGTCGTCGTGTCAATCTTTCGGAACGTGTCATTCTGCACCGCTGCACGCATGATCAGCGCCATATCATAGGCAGTCGTCTTGTGCGTGGAATTGTTCAGACCGTGCGGGTTTGCAAAATGCGTGTTCTTACATCCAAGCTGTACCGCGCGCTGGTTCATCAGATCCGCAAACGCACTGACGCTTCCCGACACATGCTCGGCAAGACCATTTCCAATCTCGTTTGCAGATTTCAAGAGAAGTCCGTACAGACACTGCTCCACGGTCAGCTGATCGCCCTCCGCAATTCCGAGAGAAGTCGCTCCTGACTCCAGATTCGTCGTCGCAGTCTTAGAGAACGTCACGACATCGCTTAAATTGCAATGTTCAAGCACAAGCAATGCCGTCATGACCTTCGTGATGCTCGCCGGATAAAACTGCTGATCCTGGTTCTTTCCGAACAACACCTGTCCGGTCGCCGCATCCATCAATACAGCTCCCTGAGCGGAAACCGTCGGCTCTTTCAGGACGCTCTGCGTGCTCCCTGACGACTGTGTCACACTCGCCTGAGACGAAATCATTGTTCCATATGTAATCTGACCAAAGGTAAGGGTGAATCCGATTCCCATCGCCAGCAATCTCTTCCAGTTTTTCTTCATAATATTGTCTGTCCTCTCCTCTTGCGTTTCTCTTTTCCTGCTCGTATCAGTATACCACACTTTCTATTTGGCAAATGTAACAACTTTCTTACAACTTCTTGGAGGGGATCTTAAAATTCGACGGTTTTGTGAACTACATCGCTGTGCGAATGTTTCCCTTCTTCTTTGAATGTTTCCTCTCTTCCCTTCATATCGTAATCATATGAGAGATCCCAGATCCCTAAAAATCCTCATCTGCACGCAGACCACAAATTTTATTCCGGGAGGTTATCCGTCTTTATGAAACACCTGCGCTTTTTCCATTTTCCTCACTCTCGCGTTCTGACACGCTTCACCGTCGTCGCCGTCATCTTTCTTATCGCATTCTTCTCCGGGCGATTCTTAGGTTTTCTAAGCGCACGTTCCGGCTCTGCTTCCTCAGCTGCCGTACGCTCCTCCCCGGTCACATCCCTCCCTGTCTCCGCAGAAGGCAACTGGGGGCTGAGCTTTCAGCAGGAGGGAAAGCCCCCGGTCGCCAATGCAACCTCCGACTATCTCAAGCAGTTCAACGCCCACTACGCCGACGATACCGACGAAAAAATCCTCTATCTGACGTTTGATGCCGGATACGAAAACGGCAACACTCCCGCAATTCTCGACGCCCTGAAAAAGCATCATGCGCCCGCGACGTTTTTCATCGTCGGAAACTATATCCAGACGAGTCCCGATCTCATAAAACGCATGATTGCGGAGGGACACACCGTCGGCAACCACACGTTTCACCACCCCGACATGTCAAAAATTGCAACAAAAAAAAGTTTCTCCGAGGAATTAGAATCCTTGGAGAAACTTTTTGAAGAGACAACCGGTCAGACAATGACACGATTTTACCGTCCACCTCAGGGCAAATACAGCGAGTCCAACCTTCAGATGGCGAAGGAGCTCGGCTATCACACCTTCTTCTGGAGCCTCGCCTACGTCGACTGGTATGAAGACCGCCAGCCCACACACGAGGAAGCCTTTCAGAAACTCCTCGGGCGCATCCACCCCGGCGCGATCGTGCTCTTACACAGCACATCCCGCACAAATGCAGAAATTCTTGACGAACTTCTCACAAAATGGGAGGAGATGGGCTACTCGTTTCATGCATTAGAAGAACTCACGCAAAAAACCGCGTCCTAATATTCGAAATGCGCTCAATCCCCAAGCTCTTCACATGACAGCTCCGGCTTAGACCTCCTCGAGAAGTTTCTGGATCTTCGTCGCCATGATGTCAAAAGCAACGTCATTGAGTCCGCTGTTGATCACAAGATCTGCCTTCGCGCGCGTTGGCTCCACATACAGGTAATGCATCGGCTTTACCGTCGTCAGATACTGCTCGACGATGTTCTCGAGAGAGCGACCTCTCTCCTCAACATCGCGCACAATTCGGCGCAGGATACGCTCATCCGCGTCTGCCTCCACATAAATCTTGATGTCAAACATGTCGCGGAGACGGCGGTCTGCAAGAAGCAAAATGCCCTCTACAATGATAATCCGGCGAGGTTCGATGTGCATCGTCTTCTCGGAGCGGTTGTGCATCGTGTAATCGTACACCGGACCGTCAACCGCATGACCTGCCTTGAGCTGTTTTAAGTGCTCCACAAGAAGATCGGTCTCGAGTGCATCCGGATGATCGTAATTGCGCTTCTGGCGCACTTCCATCGGGACATCGTCCTGACGGCGGTAATAATTGTCGTGGTAAATCACATCAATGTCATCGCCGAACCGGTCTTTCAGGCGATTTGTAAACGTAGATTTTCCGGATCCGGTTCCTCCTGCAATTCCAATCAGAATCGTTTTCATCGTTCTTCCCCCATAAATATTGTGGTAATTTTGTTGTGCGTGTTCTATTTATCCGTCGGCAAAACCGTGATCAGCGCTCTGCCTTCCACATCCGCCGGATTGTGCTTTCCGATATATCTCGCAAGCATCTCCGGCATCTCCTCCGTTCCGCGCCAGAGTACCTTGCAGTCTGCAAGGAACGCATATCCGCCGGTACCGGTCGCACGGTAATTGTTCGTCACAAGGCGGTAGGACTTGTCGCCAAGCTCGCTTCCATCTGCAAGCAGAAGCTCGGTCACGCGATCTCCGACCGGACGGGTCAGATCAAAGGTATAGCGGATTCCGGAAAAGAAATCGTAGTTGTAATGTTCGATTTTCGGCTTTAAGAAGCGCTCCGAGATCACGACTTTTCCGTCCACCAGATCAAAGTAGGACGCACAGCGCTCGAGCATCAGTTTGAGAACCTCGCGGTTTACTTCAAGCTCCACAAGCGTGTTATCAAACAGGTAAGCGCCACAAATGTCTCGCATTGTCACGCTCTGCTTGAGTCCTGCCGGATCGTTTCCGAGACTTGCACAGGAGATATCGGCTCCGGTGCGCTCAAGCTGAACCTGGTTAAAGAGCTCTGCAAGACGGCTTCCGTATCGCCCCGCCGGAAGTTTATCCTCCGGCTCAATCGCACTGCTGAGTGCCCCGACCGGCTCGTCAAGCCAGGTCTGGACTGCCTGCTCAAGCGGATAGAGCTTTGCATACGGCTCTTCCTGATGCTTTTCTCCCACGGATTCCAGAGAAGAAGCAAAAATCTTCTCCTCCTCTGAGATCTCCGCATAGAGGTGCACATATTTGGAAGCTCCTGCCGGTGGCTGAACTGCCCATGTTCCATAGAGCATTCTTCCTGCAACCGGCATATGCTGGTGACCTGTCAGAAGCAGGTCAAAATTCAACTCTCTCGCAATCTTGCAGGCAACGTTTTCTCCACTGTCGGAGAGAAGTTTTCCGTTTTCAAGATCCTCCTCGAATCCACCGTGATAGACACAGACCGTCACATCACAGACGCCTTTGAGACGCTCAAGCGATTCTCTTGCAGACACAATCGGATCTGTGATTTTTAAAAATTCGAGATTTTCTTTTCTCTCCCAGATCTTGACCCAGTCCGTGACGATGCCGGTGATTCCGACGCGAAGACCGTTTGCAAGCACGCGGACAACCTCTTTCTGAATCGAGAGTTTTCCGCCGAGATCCTCGACATTTGCACAGATGCACGGAACTCCCATCGCATTCACATACTCAGAGAGAAAGTCATATCCGAAATTGAAATCGTGATTTCCAAGTGTAAAATAATCACATCCGAGTGCACGGAAGGCTTCGGCAACCGGGTGGAAAAATCCGCCTTTGCCATCAGCAAGCAGAGCCTTGCACTCCTGCTGATGCTCACGGTAATACTGAACGAACGGAGTTCCCTGAAGAGAATCTCCTCCATCGATCATCAGTGTATTTCCATCCTTCTCCACCTGAGATGCCATATTTAAGAGTCCGGATGCATCCGCTCTTCCTGCCGGATAATTGACCGGGAAAATATGGCCGTGGGTATCGGATGTGAAAATAATTTCCAGTTTTTTCATCCTTCTTACTCTCACTCCTATCCTCTCGTCAGCTTTACACGAATCTGGGTGGAGATCAACTCCACGATCAGAACGAGCACAATCAGACCGGCAAGGATTGCGCCTGCCTCATTCCAACGATAGCTGTTCATCGCAAAGATCAGCGGTGCACCGATTCCGCCTGCACCTACAAGACCGAGGACGGTCGCATCACGCAGGTTGATATCGAAGCGGTAGATTGCAGTGGAAGCAAAGTTCGGCAGTAACTGCGGAAGAATTCCGTAGCGGATCTTCTGCCAGGTCGTGCATCCGGACGCGTCGAGAGACTCAAGAATTCTCGTATCGAGATCCTCAATCGCCTCGGTGTACATCTTTGTGATCATTCCGACAGAGCACAGGGACATCGTCAGAAGACCTGCGAATGCACCCGGTCCAGTCACACGGATGAACATCAGACCATAGACAAATGCCGGCACAGTACGGATCATCATGATGATGATACGACCAATGAAGGCAATCACTTTTCCAGTCAGGTTCACAGAAGACAGGAAAGCGAGCGGGATCGAGATGATCGCTCCGACAATTGTTCCAAGGAAGGCGATGCAGACCGTCTCAAGCAGGAGGTACGGAACTCCCTTTGTCGTGAATCCAAACAACATCGCCGTATCCGGATGAAAAATACCGGATAAGATATTCATTGCAATCTTTCCGCCGTTCTGAGTCGTTCCGCTCGTCTCAACACCGGAGGCACTCCAGATCAGAAGTCCAACGACAACGACTGCGACAGCAAGCTCAAACATCCACTTTTTCGGGCGTGCCTCATAAGCAGTTTCAATTCTCTTATTCATCGTTTTTCGGTCCTCCCTTATACCAGATGCCGGCGTGCTGCACGGCTGATGGTTTCAATGATAAATACCGTTACAAACAGGGCAATCAGGATCATACCAACGCTCGGGTACTCTCTCCAACCGATCTTCTCATTCAGAATCAGTCCAAGTCCACCTGCACCTACATAACCGAGGATTGATGCATAACGCACATTTCCCTCAAAGCAGAACAGGCAGTTCGACAGATAGGACGGCAGAACCTGCGGAACGATTGCGGAGATGAATGCGCGCACCTTCGTCGCACCCATTGCCTCCATCGCCTCAAATGCCCCCATATCCACGGTCTCGATCTCCTCATAGAGGATCTTTCCGATGTATGCAAACGTAAAGACTGCGATTGCGGTCGTACCTGCAAGCGTTCCGAGTCCGAAAATGTAAGTTGCAATCAGCGCGGTAACCAGAGTCGGCAGGGTACGCACGATACTTAAGAACAGGCGCATCAGGCTGACAATCACACGGCTCGGAATGACGTTTGTCGAAGCGAGCATCGCAAACGGAACAACCAGCACAGAACCGATAAAGGAGCCGAGAAGCGACATCTTGATCGTGTCAAACAGTGGCTGCCATACAGACGGCATGTAGTCCCACTTCGGCGGGAACATCTGTCCGAGAATAACGAAAAACTCCTTGATTCTCGTCGTGAGCACCACCATGCTAAAGCCAGTGATCTTCACGGAGAGGATCGTCATCGCCAGAAGAATCACCACAGCAAGCGGAGCACGGGAACGCTTCTGGGAAACGCTCTTTCCGTTTGAGATCGTGAAGGTCTTCGGTCGAAAAATCTTGTCGTAGATACTCATGCTTCCATCTCCTGTCTTCCCTGATAAATCTTATCCAGAACAGCCTGATCCACATTTGCAGACGGTCCGTCGTATACCACCTCACCAGCGCGAACACCGATTACACGGGAAGCGTACTTGAGTGCCAGATCGACATGGTGGATGTTGATCAGAACCGTGATCTTCATCTCCTTGTTGATGCGGTCAAAGTCATCCATAACCTGCTTTGCAGTTACCGGGTCAAGGGCTGCAACCGGCTCATCCGCAAGAATGATCTCCGGATTCTGTGCAAGCGTTCTTGCCAGAGCAACTCTCTGCTGCTGACCACCGGAGAGCTGATCGGTGCGGACAAATGCCTTGTCAAGAATTCCTACTTTATCGAGCGCCTCAAGTGCCTTGAGCTTCTCCTCTTTTGTGAATACGCCAAAGAAAGCACGCCACCACGGAAGATCCGGAACAAACGCAGTCAGAACGTTCTTGATTACCGTTGTTCTCGTCACAAGGTTGAACGACTGGAAGATCATACCGATCTTACGACGAAATGCACGCAGGTTCTTTCCCTGCAAACTCATGACATCAGTTCCATTCACAGTCAGAGTTCCCTCTGTAATGTCATGCATGCGGTTGATGGTGCGGATCAGTGTGGACTTTCCTGCGCCGGACAGACCAATGATTGCAACAAATTCTCCCTGATCAATCGTCAGATTCACATGTTTCAGACCCTCAAAGCCGTTGGGATACTTCTTTCCCACATTTTTAAACTCAATCATTTCTTTCTGCTATTATAAATCCCATTATAATAAATTCTGTTTCTTATAATAGCGTTCCTTTCTCAATATTTTCCCGCCTTTTTTCACGGATTTTTGCGGATTTTTTGCAGATACGCTCATACACACATGCGCAGAAAAGGACTGCCACATAAACAGCTCCTTGTTGTCCATGTAACAGCCCATCTCTTTTTCCCGTAATGTCTTACTTATGACGCTCCGTTGAGCTTCTTGATCATTTCCTGTGCATCGCGCTCAGAATCATAGTCAGAATCTTTTGCCTTCTGATAACCCTGGTGCGTGTAAATGGAGATGACCTCCTTACCCTCTTCGGTGTTTCCGATATTGATGAATGCGTTTGTCAGAGCTGTCTTGAAATCGTCATCCATGATCGGAGAAGTCTTGCTGACACTGATCGTATCGTTGTAGATCGCCGGAGTTACGCCGATCAGATCGGTATCCTCCCAGATGCTGTTGCTCATTGCATACTCGTCGTTCCACTTGCTCTCATAGTCACGGCGTGCGTCTGCGTAGGTGCACAGTACATCAATCTGACCAGAAGCCAGACGTGCAAATGCACTTGCATAGGAATCAGACTGAACGGCATGGCTTAAATCTGTGATGTTCTTGCCATAGTTCTCAAGCATCCACAGAGACGGATAAATATATCCTGCGGAAGAAGAAGAACCCATTACGCTCCAGTTTGCACTGTCGAGATCCTCCCAGGTCAGCTCCTCTCCTGCGTTGACCTTCTCTGCCAGCTCCTTACCCTTCTCGGACGGACCAGCCACGATCAGAGCGCGGTAGAAAGTTACCTGCTTATCGGTTCCCTCGATCGGCTCGTTGTCGTTCCACTCCTTCGGATCGTCGGAGTCAACGGAAAGACCGTCTCTCGTTGCGGTTACAATTGCCTCACATCCGTCGTCGTACAGAACATAGGTACCACCCGGAATAAATCCGACATCGGTCGTTCCTGCGGAAAGAGCCTCGCCAACTGCCTCGAAGCTAGTTCCTACGCTGATGTCTACATCTTTTACATCGTATCCCTCGTTAGCCAGCTCGGTCTGAAGAAGACCCTTTAACGGCTCGGTCGCCGTGATGATATCCTGCGGATCACGGGACGGTACAAAAGCTACGGTCAGTTTCTTGATTTCCTTATTTCCTGATGCTTCACTGCCAGAATTTGCGCTGTCATTTCCTGCGGTTATTGTCGTGTTGCCTGCACTGCTTCCACATCCGGTTACTGCCAGTCCAAGTGTCATACACATAGCTGCAGCCAGAATTCTGGAAATCGATTTTTTCATGATTCTTCCTCCTGATTGTTCACATAAATCCTCGTACGTGGCTGTTTTATTCCTGTCTGCGCCCTCTTCGATAGGCAGACAGACTTCACCCTTTGCCACTACCGTTCAATAATGTACCACAATTTTCGCCCGGTGTAAATCACTCATTCGACAAAGTTTCCGAAAATTCTCATATTTTTCTAAGTACGCACGAATTTTTCTCCCAAAAAATGAAAAATCCGGCAATCGCTCCCAGAACACAAAAAACTTCTAAGGACAACTGCCGGACCACTTTTTCTCTAATCTTTTTGAATTCAAGTTGACGCTCGCAAAGACTTGGCGCGTGATTCCAAGTTACACAGATAAAAGCACGCGATCCGTCGCAAACTCTTCCTTTTTCTTCTCGGAGTACATCTCGACAAGACGCTCCACACTCAGCTGTTCTCTCTGCCTTGCATCGATGTCAAACATCACCGCTCCCGAGTCGAGCATGATCGTGCGGTTTCCAGTCTCAAGCGCCTGCTTCATGTTGTGGGTGATCATCATCGTCGTGATCTTGTTTTCTTTCACAATCCGATTCGTGATCTCCATCACTTTCTCGGCAGTCGCCGGATCGAGAGCCGCGGTGTGCTCATCGAGGAGAAGAAGTTTCGGCGGAACGAGTGTGCTCATCAGAAGTGTCACGACCTGACGCTGACCGCCCGAGAGCAGTCCAACCTTCGTCTTCATCCGGTTTTCAAGATCCATCGAGAACTTTTCAAGCTCTGTCTTAAAATAATCCCGATCCTTTCTCGTCAGTGCAAACGCGAGACTGCGCTTCTTCTGTTTTGAGTAGGCGAGGGCTAAATTTTCCTCGATCGTGAGACTCGGCGCCGTTCCCTTCATCGGATCCTGAAACAGTCTTCCGATGCTGAGTGCTCTGCGGTACTCCGGCTCAAATGTGATGTCCTTCCCGTCGAGAAGAATCTTTCCGGAATCGAGAAGGAAATTTCCACAGACGGCATTGAACATCGTTGACTTTCCGGCTCCGTTTGAGCCGAGAACCGTCACAAAATCGCCCTGTGCAAGCGTCAGATTCAACTGAGCGAGAGCGGTGTGCTCATTCGGCGTTCCCTTGCTGAACTTCTTGCATGCCGACTGAATTTCAAGCATTGGTGTCATGGATGTCATGATTTTATTTCCCTCCTCTCCGAATTTTCTGTACTTCCATCATCGATTTGATCGCCGGAATCGCAAGTGCGAGCGTAACAATAACTGCCGACACGAGCTTGAGCATGTACGCCGGGAACCAGTCTGCCTTCGTCGCCATTGCGATGATGTAGCGGTAAACCACCGAGCCAAAAATTGCGGAGATAAAACCGATCGTCACGGAGCGCTTTCCAAAGAATGCCTCTCCGATGATTACAGATGCAAGTCCTACAACGAGGATGCCGACACCGGAGTTGATATCTGCAAAGCTCTGATACTGGGCGATCAATCCACCACACAGAGCGATCAGTCCGTTGCTGAGTGCAAGCGCGATGCATTTCATCCGATCCACATTGATCGAGGAAGCCTTGACCATGTCGGTATTGTCGCCGGTTGCGCGGATGCAAAGTCCAAGTCGGGTGCGGAAGAATGCGACAAGTGCCACTGTGCACACCACAGAAACGAGAACTGCCATCAAGAGCTTCACCGCCTCTCTCTCAAGCATCGGAAATGCACTCTGCGCGAGCGTGAAGATCGTCTCCTTTCCGATCAGCGTCAGGTTCGGCGTTCCACCGAGCACAACGGTATTGATCGAGTAGAGACCACTCATCGTCAGGATTCCGGTCAGAACCGGATGAATATTCAACTTCGTCTGGAGAAGTCCGGTCACACAGCCTGCAAGTGCGCCCGCTACGAGAGATGCAAGAATTCCAAGAAACGGATGACCGGCAGTCGTGAAAATCGCTGCCGTCGCCAGTCCGAATGTAAAACTTCCCTCTGCGGTCAGATCCGGAATATTCAGGATGCGGAAACTGATATAGATTCCGAGCACCATGACTCCGTAAATCAGTCCGAGCTGAAGAGAGCCAATCAGTAATGTCATTAGTTCTTATCCTCCACAAAACGAATTCCGTCTTCCTCTGCAACCTCGATTCCGAGAGCTTCCATCGTCGTCTTGTTGACTACGGTCTCACTTGCCGGAACAACGATTGCCGGGATGTCTGCAATTACAGTTCCACTTAAGTACTCGATTGCCATATCAGCAGACTGTGCGCCGATCTCCTTATCGCTGATTGCAATTGTTGCAAATGCACCGGAGTCAACCATCGTAGCAGAGCTTCCATATACCGGGATTTTCGCGCTTCTTGCAACTTCCGTTACGAGAGGCATTGCAGACTGAATCACACTGTCATTCGGGATAAAGATTGCATCCACGCTGTCTGCGAGAGACTGTGCTGCCTGCTGAACCTCAGAAGAGTTCGTCACAACTGCTTCCTTGTACTCAAGACCATTCTCCTCGCAGTACTTCTTTGCAGACTCTGCGGTGTTTACGGAGTTGACCTCACTCGTGCAGTAGAGAAGACCAAATGTCTTTGCATCCGGTGTCAGCTTCTCGCTCAGAGCGAAGATGTCACCGACCGGAATCGCATTGGAAGTACCGGTTGCATTCTTATCCGGCTTTTCCATCTCTGTAATAACACCCGCTGCCTGCGGAGCAGAAACAGCGACGAAGATCACCGGCGTCTCCGTCTTTAAGTTCACCATCGCCTGAGTCGGCGGGGTTGCAACCGTTGCAACGAGATCGTAATCTCCACCAGCCATACCCTGAGCGATCGTCTGAAGGTTTGTCGCATCTCCCTGCGCACACTTGTAATCGATTACGAGATCCGACTCGGAATAACCCTTTGCGCGGAGCTCCTCAATGAAGCCCTCTCTCATATCGTTGAATGCGCCATTCTCGACCATCTGGATCACGCCAACCTTGTACGCCTTGCCATCCTTCGGAGAGACAGCACCCTCTGCCGTTGTCCCTCCGTCTACCTTGCTCTCTGCCTCAGAAGCCTGAGCCGTTGTCTGTGCGTTCTCCGTCTGGGAAGAACTTCCGGAAGCACAACCTGCAAGTGTTCCCATCATCATTGCGGTCACTGCCATTGCCAAAGAACGTTTCATAAATGCCTTTCTCATAATTGTTTCCTCCTCATATAAACTGAAATTATGGATTCCTATTTTTCTTTTTGTTCTTATTTCCTTTTCTTATTTCTTTTTCTTAATCTTTCTTATTTCTCTTCCTTGTTTCTCTCTGCAAGCTCTGCAAATGCCTTCTCAAGCAGATCTGCGGTGACTGGATACGGATTGTGGTCGATGTCCTTCATCTGCATCGTCTTCTCAATGACCTGAGGAAGTGCTTCCTCGGTGATCTCCACATCCGCAAGCGAGGTCGGAAGACCGATGCTCTTGTTAAACTCGTACATCTTCTCAAACATCTCTTTCTGACCATCCACAAGGAGAAGGATCAGAACACCAAAGCCGACAACCTCGCCGTGGAGATGTCCCTCCTCAATCTGCGGGAACGAGGTTAGCGCGTAGAAAATCGCATGGGCAAGTCCTGTGTTGTAGTCAATGATTCGATCCTGGGTCACAAGAATCGAGGTAAGCGCTGTGCTCACAACAATCGCGAGAACCGTCTGAGCAAGTTCTTCGGAAACCCGTCCTGCCCGATTATCCTCCATCGCCTTTTCACCGTACTCAAGAATCGGATTTAAGCACATCTGGCTGATCGTTACACCGAGTCCGACATAGTGGTTCAAGTGCTCTCCTCTCGAGGAAACCGTGCTCTCAAAATACTTGGCGTAAGTATCGCCCATTCCCGCCCACATGTAGCGCTCGGGAGACTTTGCAATGATTCCGAGATCAATGAACGCATGCACCGGAGGTTTCTTTAAGAAATACGGCTTTAAGAAACTTCCATCCGCATGATACATGATCGAAACGCTCGTGCATGCGGAACAGTTAGAAGCAATTGTCGGAAATGTGAAGACCGGCTTTTGGGTCTCCTCTGCGAGAGCCTTTGCCGTGTCAGTCGCCTTTCCGCCACCGACTGCAAAAATCATGTCCGCTTTCTGAACCGTCTCATTCGCCTTGAGAAGCTCAAGGTTTTCGTAACTGCACTCTCCGCCGAACCAGACAAAATCAAGAATCTCAATCTTTCCGCTCTCTGCACCCTCGCAGATCGCCTTTCGTGCTGACTCCACTGCACGATGTCCACCAATCACAACCGCCGTCTTTCCATACGGGGTACAGATTGATCCGATGCTCTCATAGACACCCTCTCCAATCGTATAACTTGGAAGATAAATGCTGTATCCTTTCATCTGTCTGCCTCCTCTTTCTGTGTTGATCGAATTTTCTTAAGCTGCACATTTCTGATCGGTAAAGCGATAGAAAATCATCACTTGGAACAATAAAAAACGCCCCGGACAGAAATCACTCTCTATCCGGGACGAATATCATTCTCAATATCCGCGGTACCACCCGCTTTAGCCTCACGGCTCTCTCACTCCGCATACAAACATATGCGCCACCCTGTTACGATCGTGGCTATCGTCGCTCCATACTATTTCCTTGTTCCGGAGCGCCCTCAAAAGTCCATTCATCTGGTCTGCAAGTATCGCCTTCCCACCACCGGCAACTCTCTGTGTCTCCCAATATCCAGACTACTTACTCTTTCTCATCGGTTTTTTCATTTAATTGTTGGTGCAATCTTAGCACTTTTCAAATGATTTGTCAATCATTTCCACGATTTATTTTAAGTCCAAATTTTCCTACTTTCCCTCGTAGACGATTGCGGACTCCACCTCATAATCTTTGAGTTTCTCTCTTCCCTTGAGTCCGGCAAGCTCCATCACGAAACAGATCTTGACTACCTCTCCGCCGAGCTGTTCGATCATGCCGACCATCGCCTCGGTTGTGCCACCGGTCGCAATCAGATCGTCCACAATGACAACTTTCTGACCCGGCTTGATCGCATCCTTGTGCATCTCGATCGTTGCGGAGCCGTACTCAAGATCATAGCTTGCGCTCACGGTCTCTCTCGGCAGTTTGCCCTTCTTTCGGATCGGCACAAACGCCTTGTTCTTTGCGTAAGCAACCGGCACACCGAAGATAAATCCGCGTGACTCCGGTCCTACAACCACATCGAAATCCACACCGTCGAGCATGCACAGGATCTTGTCGATCGCCAGATGAAGTCCCTCCGGGTCCTGAAGGATCGAGGTCACATCACGAAAAATAATTCCCGGCTCCGGAAAATCCGGAATGCTCACCACATACTCTTCCAATTTTTTTGCCATTATCGTTCCTCTTCTCTTTCTTAATTTTTTCTTTTCGTTTTCATATTTCCAATTTTAGTGAAACCAGATTTCTTTATCGATTCTTGCATTACTGCCATCACTGCAAAATCTTCATCAGGCTCTGAACTTCCTTCTGGGAAGTGCTCTCCTGAAACGACGCATAGGAGTAGAAACAGTAGCCCGCCACCTGACCACTCGTCCGTCCCGCCTGTACCTGACGCGCGATGATGTCATCGGATCGCAACCACTCGGAAACGGTATTGTTGTCCTTGGAATCCGTGCCGGTGCGATACATTGCAAGACCGAGATAGAGTCTCACATTTCCCTTCTTTTTCAGCGCAATCCAGCTGTTCAGGTTTTCCGTATAGGCATAAGGAGCAAGGGAACCATTCTTGAGTTTCTGCTCAAATCCCCAGTAGAGCTGAGGCATGATATAATCCACATATCCGCTCTGGCTCATCCAGGTGTCAATATCCGTAAAGTACTGTTCATTGCTCCGCAGATGTTCGAGATTGCCTGCCGGGCTGATTCCAAACTGAACTGCCGGTTTTACGGACTTCACAGTCTGATAGACACTGCGAATCAGCTGATTGACATTTTCCCGCCTCCAGTCTGCGATCGCAAGCGAACTGCCCGACGCTTCGTACTCCGGCTTATCAAACCAGCGCTTCGAGTCCTTGTCATTGACCTCCGGATAAAAATAATCGTCAAAATGAATTCCGTCGACATCGTAATTCTGAACGACCTCGCGCACCCCGTTCACGATCAGCTCACGCACCTGAGGCACGGACGGATTCAGATAATAAGCTCCGTTCTGCTTTAATACCCAGCGGTCATTCGTCGTGTCTGCATCGGACAACCATTTTTTCACAATGTTCTGGTCAGAAACCTGATCCCAGGTGTTGTGGTATCCCGTCACACGAAATGGATTGATCCATGCATGAAACTGAAGTCCATGATTGTGCGCGGACTGCACAAAATATGCGAGCGGATCATAGCCCGGATTCTGTCCCTGCGTTCCCGTCACAAAACGGGACCATGGAAAATAAGAAGACGGATACATCGCATCCGAATCTGCCCGAACATGAACAAACACCGCATTCATTTTCAGCTGTACGCAGCGCTCCATCATCGCATCGACAGCCTTCTGAAATCCCGCCTGATCCGACGGAAGTGTCTCCCAGTCGAGATAGGAGATCCACACACCTCGAAGTTCATCCCCACTTTTGACAGCTCCCTCGCCCGGTCCCATCGCATATACCGGTCTGACTGCCGTCATCGCCAACAGCGCACATGTCATCAGCATTGCACCCAGATGAACAAAGATATTTGAGATATTTTGTCTTTTGTATGTCTTGCCTTGCATTTTCCTTCCTCCAATCGGCAGACAATCCTTTTTTTGAAGCCCTTTTTTATTTTTTCCAAACACACTCCAGTATAGCAAAACACACCCCAAAGAACAACCTGATTTTTTTCAGTCATGATTCGTCGATCTTTTCCATATTCTATACCAATCGCCTCGCCTTTGAACGGAGTCTCCATGTCCATTTTTCTCTCCTCCCTCTCTCCGCGCAAACGCGCTTTTTTGAGCGGAACTCTGCTCTTGACCGCCGCTGGATTTTCCTGCCGGATTCTCGGCTTTTTTTATCGAATTTTCCTCTCCCGCACAATCGGGGCGGAGGGGCTTGGCATCTACAACATGGTTCATCCGGTATATGGCATCTGTTTTGCACTTTGTGCCGGGTCAATCCAGACTGCGCTCTCCCAGTACATCGCCTCAAACGAAAAAAAGGGGAAATCCGTCTTTCACACCGGATTTCTGCTCTCCCTCTCCCTCTCGCTTCTCTTTGCGTTTCTGATCTGCCGTCACGCGAATTGGATTGCGTGCCATGTGCTGATGGAGCGCTCGTGTGCTCCCTATCTTCCGATGATGGGACTTTCTGTGCCATTTGCATCCGCTCACGCCTGTATCAACGGCTATTATTACGGGATGCAGAAAGCCAGAGTCCCAGCGTTTTCCCAGATCGCAGAGCAGATTCTGCGGATGATTTTTGTCTTTGCTCTCGCGTCATTCTGGACTTCGCAGGGAATCATACTCACGGTTCACCTTGCCGTCCTCGGTCACGTTGCCGGGGAAGTCGCTTCGGCTCTGTTTACCCTGCTCTGCCTTCTGATCTGCCCGCCGTCCACGAAATCCGCTTCAAAATCATCTTCAAAATCGGGGACGCAGTCCGATTTGCAGTCACCTCTGCCATCGCAGCCAAATGAAGACACCGACTCGTTCTCCGCCTGTGCCCTGCCTCTGATCGCCCTTGCACTCCCACTGATGGGAAATCGCCTCGTCCTCAATGTACTCGCAAGTGCCGAGGCAGTCTGGATTCCCGCCTGTTTAAAACTCTCCGGACTCTCCGCCTCGGAAGCCTTCTCCGTCTACGGCGTGCTGACCGGTATGGCACTTCCGTTCATCCTCTTCCCGTCCGCAATCACAAATTCGATGGCTGTCCTCCTGCTCCCAAGCGTCGCACGCGCACAGGCAGAAGGGCGAAACGATCTGATTGACACGACAGTATCGATGTCCCTGCGTTACAGCCTGTACATGGGGATTTTCTGCATCGGAGTCTTTGTCCTGTTTGGAAATTCACTCGGAATGAGCGTCTTTCACAGTCAGGATGCCGGCACCTGCATCCAGATCCTCGCATGGCTCTGCCCGTTTCTCTATCTTGCGACGACAATCGGAAGCATCCTAAACGGTCTCGGAAAAACACACATCACCTTTTTTCAGAGCAGTCTGATCCTGACTCTGCGCCTGATTTTTGTACTTGTCGGAATTCCTCGCTTTGGAATCTACGCCTATCTCTGCGGAATGTTGGCCTGTGAACTTTTGCTCGCATTTCTCCATCTTCACGCCCTGCATCGGATCGTTCCATTCCACTGGAATGCAGTCTCAATGATCGTCAAACCGGTCTTTGTCCTGTTTCTCTGTATGGGGATTCACCGCTTCGTCTCCTATTCGTTGCCCGCTCTTTTGTCTCACTTTTTGAGACAAACAGCAATCACCGGAAAGATTCCGCTCTTTTTTGCGACAACATTACAGATCTTTGGTTTCTCGATCTGCTACGGGGGACTTCTCTTGCTCTTTCATCTGGTGGAAAAACGAGAATAAAAAATCTAAAATTACGCTAGGATCATGTCTCCATAAAATATGATGAAACGCCATTTCCTATCATATAAAAAAAGCACAGAACAGGAAATCTATTTGACTTCCGTCTGTGCTTTCTTTTTACAGATCCAGAACAATCTTTGTGGAGGTGGACCTTGCCGTGCGGTCTTTTAACTTGACCTCAAACGTGTTGAGAGTTCCGGTCGTATGGAACGGCTGACCTTCCAAAGACAGAGAAACCGTGATCGTATCCTTCGATACACTGTCGATGTGGTAAACCATCTCGGTCACTTCTTTCTTGTACCAGCCTGCCTTGTTTACTGCATTCTCGAGAAGATAGCAGACCGAATTCTCATTCAGAACCGGTGTCTCAACCCAAAGACCGGTCTCCGAATCGATGTAGTACCAGATGTCGTTCGTCTTGACCCATCCGGTTACCTCGTTTCCATCTTCCTCATACTTCCATCCCTCGTCCGGGATCTCCTTCCACTCTCCTGCCCATGCAGTCAACGCAGAACCCGCGAGCATTCCCGCCGTCATTCCGACTACGGTTGCCATCTTCCAGAATGTTTTTCCAATTATTCTATTTCTTCTATTTTTGATTTGATTTCTCATTCGCCAACTTACCTTTCGATTTCTGCCTGTTTCAATATATATATTGTAATATTATAGGCATTTTCAGATCGCAAAGCAATTTCGCAAAAATGAATTTTTTCTAAAAATTTTGTGTTACTGCCCACAAATAGGAATTTTCTGAACTGAAAATTCCGTATGATACAATTATGGGAGCAGATTTTGTGAACCAGTTATTCAATCCTTTTGACTGTGTCACGGACAATCAGGCGGTTTTCAAGAACCGTTCGGCTGTTGTCCTCCACACCATCCTCGATTCTCCGCAAAAGCACGCGGGTTCCCTCTTTTGCGATCTCACTCATGCTTCGCTCAACGGTCGTCAGCTTCATGCTATTGTAACCGGACATATCCCAGTTGTCAAAACCGATCAGCGAGACGTCCTCGGGTACTCTGAGTCCCTCCTCTGCAATCGCCTCCCGCGCACCGAATGCCATCTCATCGTTAAAGCACAGAAGCGCGGTCGGATGATACTCGAGAAGAAGTTTTGCGCCCTGGTATCCGCTCGCATATCGGTAAGTTCCGCTGACGGTCGGGATTGCTGACGGGTCAAGACCGTGCCTTTTCGCTGAGTTCTGCCATCCGATATGGCGCAGTTTCGTGGAGTCGAGATTGGGGGCACCTTCAATCACACAGATATTTCGATGACCGTTCTCAATCAGATAGTCCATCGCAGTCTCCATCGCCTTCGTCTCATCGGTCGTCACATTCGGAGCCTCGACGTCCACCTGTCGACAGATCACAACCATCGGAATCTTTTTCTCAAGAACCTCATCCATGAAAACGCGATCTCCCGTTCTCTGGCTCAAAACAATGATTCCATCGTAATAGCTCGGGTTGAGCGTTCCCGGTTCGTGCATATCGATACCTTTGACGACGATGTTGTACTTGCTTCCGACAATGCTGTAAACTCCCGTCAAAACGTCGTGAAGTACAAACGGCGATGTCATCTTACTGATCGTCGAAAAATACAGCCCAATCACATAGGATCTGGAAAGTTTTAAATGGATAGCTGCCTGATTCGGAACATATCCCATCTCCTTGGCAATCTTCAGAATTCTCTTCCTTCGCTCTCCATTTTCACTTCCAATTCCATTTAATGCTCTCGAAACCGTGGAATAAGAAACTCCAGCCTTCTGTGCAATATCTTTAATTGTTACCCCCATGTCTGTTCCTCCGTCTCACTATGGCAATCCCCGGTGATCCGCTTCACTCTCTCTTCAGATTCAATTCAAGACCGCTCCCATTGATCTCGATCTGAACACAATCAAAGCGTTTCCCCTGTCTTTGCCATCCTGCCTTTACCGGTTTGAGAGAAGCCCATCTCAAAATCCATCCCTCTCACCTTTTCCTGTTGTCTGGCAGTGTCCTCAGACTCTTCTAGTCACTCAGCTTGTCAATGTTTCTCAGTGTGAATGCTTCTCCATCCTGACCTTCGATGTTGACATCGCGCAGAACAAGCTCCTCGATGTTGTCCGCAAAAATTCCCATCTTTGTGCACGGATCAATACCGTCAAGCATTGCCGGTACTCCTGCTGTCGGATTCTCATCATAGGTGATATGAACATGCTCCATGATCACACGGCGAATCTTTTTCTCCGGAAGACCGTAGAAGAATGCACCTGCGACGTGGCAGTTCTTTGCCTCAATGCGATGGAAGACAAGGGTGCGGATCTCCGGTGTGCGCTCATCAACCGGAAGTGCGTCTTTACAGCGAACATACTCTGTATGACCATCCGGATCACAGTAATAGAAACAGTTTATCACAAACGGAGTCATCACCTGATCCATCTGGATGTTGTCAAACAGAATTCCGTCGATGACCGCATCCTTACCGCGTCCTCGTCTCGTCTTGATTCGAAGACCGCGATCGGTGTTGATAAAGAGGCAGTTCTGAACCGTCAGGTTCTGCACACCTCCCGCCATCTCACTTCCGATCGTCACAGAGCCGTGACCATCACGCATACAGCACTGGCGGATTGTGAGATTCTCACACGGGCGCTTGTACTTTGCTCCCATATAGATCTTTCCGGATTTGACTGCGATACAGTCATCTCCAAGGGAAAAATACACACCCACGATCTCCACATTTTTACAGGACTCCGGATCAAGACCGTCCGTGTTCGGAGAATTCTTCGGATTGAGCACAGTCAGGTCTATGAAACGAAGGTTGTCGGAAAAATACGGGTGGATGTTCCAGCTCGGGCTGTTCTGCACCTGAATACCTGCGACTACCACATCCTCACAGTGGTTGAGGAAAATCATTCTCGGACGGAATGCGATTCGCTTCACCTTTGCCTGATACCACCAGTTGTCCTCATCAAAGCTTGCATTTCCGTCAATGATTCCCTTTCCGTAGATCACGACATGCTTCACATTGATACCGGTGATGATGCCGGAAAACATCGGAAGCGGATTACCCTCCCACGTTCCGAGGTTGTACTCCTCCTTCTCATCCCAGCTCTGAATCAGACCCGGATAGATCGGGAATTTGTTGCGGTCCGTCTCCGCAGAGAGCACAGCTCCCTCGGCAAGTTCGAGATTCAGGTTGTCCTTTAAGAACAGGCTTGTCACCTTATACGTTCCTGCCGGAATCAACACACGACCCTTTTTCGGGCATGCCATAATCGCAGACTGGATAAAGAGCGTATCATCAGAAACGCCATCTCCCTTCGCACCGAACTCGCGCACGTTGAGCGTCACAAACTCCTCGTCCGTCGTCACAAGCGCAAATGCCTGCTCCTCTCCTGCCTTTACGCAGATTTCATATTTTGTGGAAGGTTCCAGACCATAGATTCCGGTGACCACCCGATCGGTCTTCTTGTAGAGCCGATCATTGACATAAATCTCATACTCCCTCTTTGTGTGGAAGATTCCCTCGTCCTCAATCTCAATCGTAATGGATCTCGCATTCTGAAAAATACTACTTACTTTCTTTAACATTTTAGCACTTCCTCCCAAGTTTTCCAGATCTATTTTTTCTTCACTCTCTAACAGCAATTCAATTATAGTAGCTCCTAATTTAACAACAAAAGGGGACTCCCTATGCGAGAATCCCCTTATCAGGCTTGTGATGGTTCTAAATTCTAAATGAATCTAATGATTTAGCCCTTAACGCCACCGGCAGAAATACCATCGATGAACGAGTTCTGTGAACAGAAGAACACGATCAGAGACGGGATAATCGTGATCAGGGACATCGCAAGAATACGGTTCCACTGGAATCCGACATCACCATCCATAGACATACGCAGATAGATGGAATGCGTATACTTCTTCATGTCTGCAATATAGATCAACGGACCCTGGAAGTCGTTGGAAGTCCACATGAACTGGAACAGTGCACAAGATACCAGTGACGGCTTCAGCATCGGAACAATGACATACCACAGAGTCTTGATGGAGTTACATCCATCAATCTTTGCTGCCTCTTCCAGCTCCTTCGGAATACCTCTGAGGAACTGAACCAGCATGAATACAAAGTAGGTATCTACTGCAAACAGAGACGGAATCGTCAACGGCAGATAGGAATCTACCCAGCCCCACTTGTTGTACATGATGTACTGCGGAGCGTTCAAAACAACCTGTGGCAGGAACAGCGTGGAGATCATCAGGGAGAAGAAAATGCTCTTTCCCTTGAAGTTAAAACGTGCAAATCCGTATGCCGTCAGGGTTGCGGAAAGCAGGGTGAAAACTACTTTCGGAACTACGATCTTGTACGTGTTGATCATGGACTTGATCAGGTCGATCTTACCGCCGTAGCTCTTAAATGCATCTTTATAACCATCGAATACCGGATTCTTCGGCCAGAACCATGCGCTGGTGAAGATCTCCGAGTTTGTCTTAAATGTAGCGCCTACCATCCAGATCAGGGGATAGACCATGATGAAACCAACTGCAACAAGAAGAATATAGCGCAGTACTGTACTTACCTTAGCCTTCTGCTCTCTTGTCATAATTTTCTACCTCCCGTCCTCATCCGAATAGTAAACCCATTTCTTCTGGCTGATAAATGCAACTGCAGTCAGCGTCATAACAATGATGAACAGAATCCATGCCTGAGCACTTGCCATACCCATCTTGTGACGAAGGAATGCGTTGTTGTAAATCAGCAGGGAAATCAGGGTGGTTGCTCCGTTCGGTCCGCCCTTTGTTACCAGGTACGGAGAGTTGAACTCCTGGAATGCCTGACACAGCTGGGTGATCAGGTTGTAGAAGATTACCGGTGTGATAATCGGAACCGTGATCTTGAAGAACTGCGTCCATTTTCCTGCTCCGTCAATCGAAGCTGCCTCGTAGAGATCCTGAGATACTCCCTTGAGGGCTGCCAGGAAAATAACCATTGCGGAACCAAACTGCCATACACGAAGCAGGATGATTACGAGCAGTGCAGAGTTTGCACCTGCCATCCAGTTGATCTTTGCCACTCCGAAGAAACCGAGAACGGTGTTGATCAGACCGTCTGTGTTGAAGATTGCTCTCCACAGAATTGCGATTGCAATGGAACCGCCCAGGATAGACGGAATGTAGTATGCGGTACGGAAAAAGTTTACACCCTTCAGTTTGAAGTTCAGGATGTAGGCGATGAACAGCGCGAAGATCAGCTTCAGCGGTACATCGAAAATTGCATATTTAAAAGTTACGGCGAATGCTCGAATGATGTCGCTATCGGTAAAGATCTTCTGATAGTTCATCAGTCCAGTCTTTGTGATGCCGGTAAACAGATCATAGTTTGTGAAGCTGTAATACAGCGAAGATGCGAACGGATATACCTTAAAGACAAGGAATCCGATCAACCACGGCACTATGAATAAGAAACCTGCATTCTCAGTCAACGTCTTGCTGAAACTGCTTTTGTTCTGCATACGGTTACCTCCCGCTCATGGTAAATTTGTGTTTCTACTCTGCCAGCCATGCATATTTTTCCGGTAAAATAGCCCCTTCTCTTCCAGCCATTTTCACCACATATGCCAGACGGCTTCTCATCGACTCCTCCGGAAATTCGTTCTCAATGCCGACTTCCTTGCAGACTCGTCTGATTCGTTGCAGTTGCCCCTTTAAGATGTCGCAGAGGGCCTTATAATGCTCAAAAATTTCTTCCGACATTGCATCGATTGTCTCTGCAAGCAGAACCAACTGGTCTAAATCCAGATCCCCGAGACCCTGAAACCACTTCACAATCTCCGCATAATTTGCCTTATCTTTTACGGCTTCTCTTACATCCATTCCTAAATTCCTTCTGCCACCCGTTTCCGGGTCCTTTCCTTATGAAAGCCACCAAATCAATTTTGGGATCTCATTGGTGGCCTCCTCCGTGTTGTTGCTTTTTAATATGATTATGTCGTTAAGCCTATTCGCTTCCCGTCAGATTCTTTCGATTCTCTTAGTTTCCAAGAACCTCGTTTACACCATCAGCCAGCTGTTTTGCTGCTGCTGCGCTGTCGATATCGCCTGCGCTCAGCTTGCTGAATACTTTGTAGTAAACGCCATCCGGGTTAGCCTTCAGATCGTTGTGCTCGAACTTCGGATCAAGAGCAAACTTGTTGTGTGCCATAACAGCTGCGTTTGCTGCCTTAACCAGCTCATTTCCAAGACCCTTCTCATCAAGAACCTTCAGAGCCTCTGCGGAACACGGAATTCCTCTCTCAGTACCGATGATCTCGATACCCTCCGGATCGTTCAGCATGTAGTTCATCAGAGCTGCTGCTGCTTCCGGATGCTCAGATTTTGCAGAGATTGCAAATGCCATGGAGATCTTGGTGAATCCGCCATCGTAATCACCGAACTTAACAAAATCACCCTGTACGAATTCCTGATTCGGCTTGTCGGTAGACTCAACAATTGCCTTCTGGAACTTACTTGCGGAAGAATCCCACTCGTAGATACCAGCGTATACGCCGTTGATCCATTTTGCGTTCTTATCCAGGGAGTCAGCCATATCACCAGCGATCGTAGCGATCGTCGGGATAACGTGATTCTCCTCGAGCTTGGTGATGAAATCCATACCTTCCTGAATCTCTTCCTCGGTGTACTGAAGCTCGCCGTTCTCTACCCAGTTCTTACCATATACAGACTCCAGATAGTAAACAAGGAAGATTGCACGGTCATACTCACCAAGTGCTAACGGATAGTAATCTTCGTTGTAAGCCTTGAACTTTGCTCCTGCCTCAAGCAGAGAAGCCTCATCGGTCGGGATGTCGCATCCAACCTCATCAAAAGTGGTCTTGTTCCAGTAGAACAGACGACCGGTCATTGCGATCGGAACTGCCATCAGCTTTCCGTCAACGGTACACTGTGCAAGTGCATCCTCCGGGAACTGAGACAGATCAATGATGTCTGCGTACTGATTCAAATCTGCGAAGTTCGTTCCGTTGTTGGAGTAGGAATCAATCCAGTTCCAGTTGATCTGCATCAGATCTGCGGAGTTGCCACCCAGAATGTTTAAGGACTGCTTCTCCTCCCAACCGGACCATGCGCCGTACTCCGGGCTTACGGTTACGCTCGGGTACTTGGTCTGGAAAGCCTCGATTGCCTTCTCAGTTGCCTCATGTCTGGAATCTCCACCCCACCAGGAAAAGGTGATGTCGCCGGAAATATCCCCAGAATTTCCGCCTTCTGCGCTACCGTTCTCACCAGCTGCCTTTGTGTCGGCTGCTGCGGTTGTCTCGGTGCTACTGCTTCCACCGCATCCTACCAGGGAAATTGCGGTAACGGAGGCCATTGCCAGTGCTGCTGCTCTCTTCATGTTTTTCATAAGAAACTTCTCCCTTTCTTTTATTTGCCAACCCCGCAAATCTCTTTTTTCTGTCACGGTTCCTCTTGCATGCAAAGGTTTGCAAGATTTGGCTAAAAATTAATGCATTCCTGATTTTGTAAGCAGTTACATTTTTGCTTCTCGAAAATCGTTCCTGCACCTCTCTTGTGATGTTTTAATAATATCACACTTAAACTTATCCGTCAATTAGCTATTGTGCCTAGTTTGCTGTTTTTATTTTGTGCATCATACACAATTTCTTTTCTGTCTGATTTATGTTAAGATGATAGTAATTGCAAACGTTTTCACGCTTTTGCCAAATAATTCTTTTTAATAGAATCTTTCCTTGTAATTTTTTTGTCATAATCCTTCTTTTTGTTCCTATTCACGGATTTCCGACTGAAAAAAGTGCTTGCATTTGTATCATCCTATAATAGAGGAAACTTCTGCGAACGGAAAGAGCGAAAATGGATCACCTGATTCCATTAAAGTAATTAACGTAATTGAAATTTAAAAATGTAAGGCAATCGCTAAATACCAAACAACGGCGAAATGCTCAGCAACAGCTAAAAAACAATCACACAATCATGTTAAGGAATCAAAAGAAAAATATATAAAAAGAAGAAAAAGAAAGGAACCCACTATCATTATGAAAATTCTTGACCGCTACATCGATCAGCTTCTGGAAAAAAGCAGTCCGACCCGTCCGATCTGGAACATTGAAAAGATCCGTCAGGGTGCAAAGCCTTCCTGGAACTACATGGACGGCTGTATGATCAAGGCCATTCTCGAGCTCTACCACATCACGAAGAAGCAGGAATACCTTGACTTTGCAGATCACTTCATTGACTATTTCGTTGAGGAAGACGGCTCGATCCACTCCTACCATCCGGAGGAGCACAATCTCGACAACGTAAATGCAGGAAAGACACTCTTTGATCTCTACAACCTGACCGGCAAGGAGAAATATCGTCGCGCAATCGACACGGTGTACAGCCAGCTCAAGACTCAGCCCCGCACTTCCACCGGCAATTTCTGGCACAAGAAGATTTACCCGAACCAGATCTGGCTCGATGGACTCTACATGGCACAGCCGTTCTACATGCAGTATGAGATCGTTTACAATAACGGTGCAAATTGCAAGGATAGCTACCAGCAGTTCCTCAATGTGTACAATCTGATGAGAGATTTGAGAAATGGACTCTACTACCACGCTTACGATGATTTGAGAGAATCCTTCTGGTGTGATAAGGTGACCGGATTGTCCGATAACTTCTGGTTGCGCGCACTCGGCTGGTATGCGATGGCTCTGATCGATACGATGGAGGTTATGCCAGAAGAGACACTCGGAGATGAAAAGAAAGAGATGAACCGCATCTACAAGGAACTCATCGATTCCATGCTCCCGTATCAGGATGAAAAGACCGGCATGTGGTATCAGGTTGTAAACCGCGGTGGCATCCGCCCGAACTATCTTGAAACTTCCGGTTCTGCAATCTTTGCATACGCGATCATGAAGAGCGTGCGTCTTGGTTTCCTCGACGAATCCTATTTCGCATATGGAAAGAAGGCATTTGACGGAATCTGTGAGACGTATCTGTCTGAGGAAAATGGCGAGCTCCAGCTCGGCGGAATCTGCCTTGTTGCAGGTCTTGGAAATAAGGAGATGCGCGAGGGGACATTTGATTACTATATGCGCGAGCCGATCGTAAAGAATGAGGCGAAGGGTGTCGCTCCGCTGATTCTGGCGTATATTGAGTTGATGTTCCATGAGAAGAAAAGCGAGAATGCGTAAGCGCTAGCTTATTTTTCGCAAGTGGATAAACAAGCCACAGAAATCCATCATATACATCATCCATAAATAAAATTAAATAAATAAAAACAATACATAAAATTAATCACAAACACATACAGCTCCGACGACGGGAAAATTCCTGCAAACACGGGTTTGCAAAACTTTCCCGATCTCGGAGCCTGTTTTCTACCTAAGCATTATAAAAAAGCGTATCTATCATAATCAAAAAATCCTCTACTTCCACTCCTCTGCCAATTCAAAAAACGCCTGCATTTCCCGCGTCACCCACTTATCCCGGTGATAAAAAATCTGTCTCCATGTCTGCATATGAAAATTGCGCACCTTCAGCTCTGTGAGCATATGAGTTTCCAATTCTTTTCGGATTGTAAATTCTGGCAAAAACGAAATTCCCATATTTTTGAGAAGCATCCGGATGATAAATTCTGTATTTCCGATCTCCAAAAACGGACGGATGGAGCGCTCTGTCGCCACAAGATACTGTTCTAAGATATGGCGGTAACTCGCATCTTTCTCCGTCAGAAGGAATGGAAATTCGAGCACTTCATCGAGCGCAAGTTCCCGATTTTCCTTTGCAAGCTCATGATCCGGAGAGGCGACAAAGATGTTTCGCTCGGGAATCTCAAGAATTTTGTGCCAGCGATGATCATAGATTCGCCGGTCAAGGAGATAGACCAGATCAATCTTGTTTTCATTCATACGTTCAAGAAGTTCATCCGGAGACTCGGTGACAATGCTGATCTCTACCTGTGGATAAAGGCGATGATATTCCGCCAGAAGTTCCGGAAAAATCGACGCACAGATTGATTCGATCGTTCCAAGGCAGATCTGTCCGTTTAGATCATTTTTCTCCGTCAATGCTTCGCGCGCCTGATCAACACTTCGCATAATCTCCAATGCATGACGATAAAAAATCCTCCCCTGTTCAGTCAGCGAAATCTTTTTCCCGATTCGATCAAACAAGATCACCCCCAATTCTTTTTCAAGCTGTTTGATCTGAATTGTGACCGCTGCCTGAGAATATCCCAACTGCTTCGACGCTTTTGAAAAACTCTGTTGCTGTGCAATCTGCAAAAATGTGTTGATCTCCCGAAATTCCATGTATTCTCCTTATTCCCCACTCTTGTTCTTAAACATCCCTCTTCCGGATTTTTCCCTTGCGGTTTGCCCGATAACTTGCTATGATCATAGCTGACCCTATTTTTACGCAAACCTCTTTTCAGCGAGAGATTTATCATTAAATTATTTTTAATGATGCGTTAAAATCTTTAAATTTTACATTTGTATTCCTTTATGTTACGATATTTTTATCAATAAGGCAAGCCGTAAGATAAAACAATAAGTAATTTTACACAAAGGGGGATACCAGGATGGACAGATCAGATCCGCGTTATCACGCATACGTCCAGATCCTGAAAGAGGAACTGATTCCGGCAATGGGTTGCACCGAACCGATTGCCCTGGCTTATGCAGGTGCTGTTGCCCGCCGTACACTCGGCGAACTTCCTGATCGCGTGACCGTTCAGGCAAGCGGAAGCATCATCAAAAATGTAAAATCGGTCATTGTTCCGAATACCGATCATCTGAAAGGAATCGATGCCGCGGTTTCCGCCGGAATTGTTGCCGGTGATCCGGACAAAAAGCTCGAGGTCATCGCAAGTGTGACTCCTGAGCAGATTCAGGCGATGAAGCAGTTTATGGACGAGGTTCCGATTGAGATCGAGCATATCGACAAGGGATGTACCTTTGACATCGTTGTGATCGTACATCACAAAGACGAATATGCAAAAGTCCGGATTGCAAACTATCACACAAACATTGTTCTGATTGAGAAAAATGGAGAAATTCTTGAACAGGCAAAGGTTTCCGGTGACAGTGAGGATGGTCTCACTGACCGTAACCTACTCGACATGGAGCATATCTGGGATTTCGCAATGACGGTCGAGATCGACGAGGTAAAGGCTCTGCTTGACCAGCAGATTTCCTGCAACATGACGATTGCAGATGAGGGTTTGAAAAATGATTACGGCGCAAACATCGGTAAAGTTCTCCTGGCGATGGACGGCGACAATGTACGCGTCAAGGCAAAGGCAATGGCTGCCGCAGGTTCCGACGCGCGAATGAATGGCTGTGAACTTCCGGTTGTGATCAACTCGGGAAGCGGAAATCAGGGCATCACAACCTCCGTTCCTGTCATCATCTATGCGAGAGAGCTTCATGCCAGTGAAGAAAAACTTTACCGTGCACTCACACTCTCAAACCTGACCACGATCCATGTCAAGACACCGATCGGGCGACTTTCCGCATACTGTGGAGCCGTTGGAGCCGGTGCAGGTGCGGGCGCAGGAATCGCTTATCTCTGTGGTGGGGGCTACAAGGAAGTGATTCACACCGTTGTCAACGCTCTTGCGATTGTATCAGGCATTGTCTGTGACGGTGCGAAGGCATCCTGTGCCGCAAAGATTGCTTCCGCAGTCGACGCAGGAATTCTCGGCTACAATATGTACATCCGCGGTCAGCAATTCTACGGCGGTGATGGCATCGTATCAAATGGGGTTGAAAACACGCTGAAAAATATTGGTCGTCTCGGAAAGGAGGGCATGAAGGAGACGAACGACGAAATTATTAAAATTATGATTGGAGAATAGGTATGAAAAAGATTACAGGCAGTCTGCCATTTAAGCTTCTTCTTGGGGTTATCCTCGGCATCATCGCAGGTCAGGTCGCTGGGGAAGGCCTGATGAACATCGTTGTGACTTTCAAGTATATCCTGAATCAGGTTATCGTCTTCTGCGTTCCGCTCATCATCATCGGCTTTATCGCACCGTCAATCACCCGACTCGGAAATAACGCTTCCAAGATGCTCGGCGTTGCAGTCACAATCGCATATGTATCCTCACTCGGCGCGGCACTCTTTTCCATGTCTGCCGGTTACGTACTGATTCCTCATCTATCCATCGTTGCAGATGTAGAAGGTCTGAAAGAACTTCCGGACATCGTCTTCAAGCTCGATATTCCGCAGATCATGTCCGTTATGAGTGCCCTCGTCTTCTCGATGCTCCTCGGTATCGCTGCGACCTGGACAAAGGCAAAAGTCATCACCGAAGTGCTTGAGGAGTTCCAGAAAATCGTTCTTGAGGTTGTTACCCGCGTTGTCATTCCGATCCTGCCGATCTTCATCGCACTGACCTTCTGTGCACTCTCCTACGAGGGAACGATCACAAAACAGCTTCCGGTCTTCCTTCAGGTTGTCATCATCGTTATGATCGGTCACTACATCTGGCTCGCCCTGCTGTACGCAATCGGCGGTGCCTACTCCGGAAAGAACCCGATGAGCGTTCTCGGAAACTACGGTCCGGCTTACATCACAGCAGTCGGCACGATGTCTTCCGCTGCCACCCTGGCTGTCGCTCTGCGCTGTGCAAAAAAATCTGAGCCGGCTCTGCGCGATGATATGGTAGATTTCGGTATCCCGTTATTTGCAAACATTCACCTTTGCGGTTCCGTTCTGACTGAGGTCTTCTTCGTCATGACCGTTTCCAAGATTCTCTACGGAACTCTTCCGTCCCTCGGAACAATGATCCTCTTCTGTGCCCTGCTCGGCGTCTTTGCAATCGGCGCACCGGGTGTTCCAGGTGGTACGGTTATGGCTTCTCTCGGTCTGATCACCGGCGTTCTCGGTTTCGATGAGACCGGTACCGCTCTGATGCTGACGATCTTCGCGCTTCAGGACAGCTTTGGTACTGCCTGCAACGTAACTGGAGACGGTGCCCTCACAATGATCCTGACCGGATTTGCAGAGCGCCACGGCATCAAGAAACAGAAAATTGAGAGTGGTTTGTAAAGTGACTTATAAATAAATGACTTACCACGTCTGAAGTCTCCGTTGCCTACGCCATCAGGCGTGGTTTCCGAAAGACTACGATAAGTGGCTTATGGCTATTCACAAAGCCCTATCCCAATAGGATTACTTTTAAGCGACAGTTTGACGAAAAGCGCATTCTTTTCGTCGCTGTCGCTTTTCTTTTGGATAGACCATAAAAAAGTATGATAGGAAATTGTGTCCTGTCATTATCATACAAAAAAACAGGTGGCGCCACCTGATCGTTTGATTAGACGATCTTGTGACACCACCTGTTTGCATATTTCTCACATCTCGTTACGCTCAGTCATCTAACAAAAACTCACTCAGAACCACATTGCTGACATCGATACCAAGATCACTCAGGCGCACCGAGGTGCCATCAAATACAATCAATCCCTGATCTTTGAGTTTCTGCATCACCTTTCCGTAGACATTCCACATATTGAGTCCAAATTTCTCATAGAAATCGCTTCCTGAGACTCCGCGCATCATTCGAAGTCCAAGGAACATAAATTCCTCAATCTGCTCTTTCTTTGAGAGTTCCTGAATCTCCTGTGCGGCTATCCCCGGCTCTCTCAAATTCATCGACAGATACTCTTTCAGATCTGTCGTGTTGTGATAACGATAACCAAACGTGTATGAGGAAGCTCCGAGTCCGAGACCAAGGTACTCGACTCCGGTCCAGTAACCGATGTTATGTCTGCACTCAAAGCCCGGCTTTGCGTAATTGGAGATCTCATAGCGACGATAACCCTGAAGTGCCATCAGCTCTTTCGTCAGATGATACATCTCGCGGTCAGTCTCCTCATCTGGAAGATCCGGAAGCGGGGTTGCATTGAGTTTCGGCCATGCACGGCGGTTAAGCCCTGCCTGACCATTTAAAATCTCACTGCCGTCAACAGCGGCTTTCTCGGACTCCGGAGAATCCGGGATCTGGATGTTGACACTCTTGCAGTCTGCAAGATGTCTTCCGCTCTCCTCATCGCCGTAACGCTCGTAGAACGGAGTTCCCTCCTCAATAATCAGGCTGTATGCGGAGATGTGCTCCGGCTTGAGCATCATGACCTTCTTGAGCGTGCTCTTCCAGGAATGGAGATCCTGTCCCGGAAGCGCAGACATCAGGTCGATATTGATGTTCTTAAAACCTGCCTGTCTCGCGCGCTGATAGCTCTTTAAAAACTCATCGTAGGAGTGAATTCGTCCCAAATACTTTAATTCTTCGTCGTCCGCCGATTGCAGACCGATGCTCAAGCGATTGATTCCGCTCTGACGATAGATCTCCAACTTCTCCATCGTGAGCGTTCCGGGATTCGCCTCGATCGTCACCTCCGCAAACGGAGAGACATCAAAGCAGGAGTGAATCACCGCAAACAGCTCCTCGATCAGCTCCGGTGGAAGAATCGAAGGGGTTCCTCCACCGACAAAGATCGTATCCACCTGATAATCGGCAAAACTTCCACTCTGCCCGTAAATCTCTTCAATCAGCTTTTCAATATATCCCCGATAACTGCGCTCCGGTGCCGAAAACGACAAGAAATCGCAGTAAGCACATTTGCGGATACAGAACGGGATATGAATATATAGTTCCAGTTTTTTCTTTTTGTTAATTCCGTTGTTACCCTTATTTTCCATACTCTCTTATTTCCAGACACCTTAAGCAAAGCACGATCCACACTACCCTTCAAATCAACGCTCACGGAGACCTGGCGCTTTGCACCCACGCGAAGCGTATTTATTCGCTCTACTCGTTGTCCAGCTTCAGCACACTCATAAACGCCTTCTGCGGAATCTCTACATTTCCGACCTGGCGCATGCGCTTCTTTCCTTCCTTCTGCTTCTCAAGCAGTTTCTTCTTTCGGCTGATATCGCCACCGTAACACTTTGCAAGCACATCCTTACGCATTGCCTTGACCGTCTCACGCGCAATGATCTTGCCACCGACTGCCGCCTGAATCGGAATCTCAAACAGATGGCGCGGAATCTCATCCTTGAGCTTCTCACACATCTTGCGTCCGCGCTCGTAGGCAGAGCCAGAAAAGACGATGAAGGACAGAGCATCGACCTCTTCCTTGTTGATCAGGATATCAAGTTTCACAAGCTCGGACTGCTCATATCCCTTGAGCTCGTAGTCGAATGACGCATAACCGCGGGAGCGGGATTTGAGTGCATCAAAGAAATCATAGATAATCTCATTGAGCGGAAGATCATACTTGAGGAGTGCGCGTCCGCCTTCAATGTACTCGGTATCCTTGTAGATACCACGGCGTTCCTGACAAAGTGTCATGATCGCACCGACAAACTCCGTCGTCACCATGATCTCTGCACTCACAACCGGCTCTTCCATGTACTCGATCTCAGACGGGTCCGGCATATTCGACGGGTTCGTCAAGTCAATGATATCGCCGTTTTTCTTGTGTATCCGGTACACAACGCTCGGCGCCGTCGTCACAAGATCGAGGTTGTACTCGCGCTCAAGACGTTCCTGAATGATCTCAAGGTGCAAAAGCCCGAGGAAACCACAGCGGAAGCCGAAGCCAAGTGCGATCGAGGTCTCCGGCTCAAAGAACAGCGAAGCGTCATTGAGCTGAAGTTTCTCGAGGGCATCACGCAGATCGTTATAGCGCGCACCATCCGCCGGATAGAGACCACAGTAAACCATCGGCGTTACTTTCTTGTAACCTGGAAGCGGGCTCTCACACGGTCTGTCGGCATCCGTGATCGTATCTCCGACTCTCGTATCCTTCACATTCTTGATGCTCGCGGTGATATATCCTACCATTCCGGCGGAGAGCTCCTCACACGGGATAAACTGACCTGCGCCGAAGTATCCAACCTCTACAACCTCTTCCTCTGCTCCGGTTGCCATCATGCGGATCTTCGTTCCCTTCTTTACGGAACCCTCGCGGACACGGCAGAAAATGATAACGCCCTTGTAAGAATCGTACAGGGAGTCAAAGATCAGCGCCTGAAGCGGAGCCTGCGGATCGCCGTTCGGAGCCGGAATCTTGTGAACGATCGCCTCAAGCACATCCTCGACATTGAGACCGGTCTTTGCGGAAATGCGCGGTGCATCGTGCGCCTCAAGACCAATCACATCTTCAATCTCATTTGCGACCCAGTCTGGGCGCGCACTCGGAAGATCGACCTTGTTGATAACCGGGAAAACTTCCAGATCATGATCAAGCGCTAAGTATACGTTTGCAAGCGTCTGTGCCTCGATTCCCTGTGCTGCGTCGACAACAAGAATCGCTCCGTCGCAGGCTGCAAGGCTTCTCGATACCTCGTAGTTAAAGTCAACGTGTCCCGGTGTGTCAATCAGGTTAAAAATATACTCCTCGCCATCCTTCGCACGGTAGACGGTGCGCACCGCCTGAGACTTGATTGTGATTCCTCTCTCTCTCTCAAGATCCATATTGTCAAGAACCTGTGACTGCATCTCTCTGCTCGTCAGAAGACCGGTCATCTCGATGATGCGGTCTGCAAGCGTAGATTTGCCATGGTCAATATGTGCGATAATACAGAAATTGCGGATCTTACTCTGGTCCATTACTGCCATAAAAAATATTCCTCTCTCTCGTACTGCCTGTGCCCCATTCCATAAGATAAATGGGAGTTCACTCTAAACTCAGAAGGGGATTGTTTCCCCTCCCGAGAAATTTTATAATACCCTATCTTTAAATAGGTGAGACATCCACTCTGAGTTATAATCATAGCATTTTTTCATTTTCCTTGCAACACCATATCCAAAACTTCCGCCAGCACACCCATCGCATTCACCGCTTCCTCCCCGGTGTTTGTCTGCGCGCCGACCTCGATCAGCGCTGAACGCGGTCTCACATGAAGGTTGTAGCGCAGGCTCTTTAGATAGATCTTTCGGGCAAATCCCGGTGCCCTCTGTGCACAGGCAAGCTGAAGCTGAAAACTGAAGGCGAGGTTCTCTTTCAAATACGGGTTTGGCAGATAGGAAATCGGACCGTCCTGAGTCTGGCTCATCCCCTGAAAAAACATGATGTTTGCCGTCGGTTTCCCGTCAATCTCACTGACAAGACGGACGCTCTCACCGACCCCGTCGCGGTGCACATCGAGAACAACCTGAATCGTCGGATTTTCCTCAAGAATCCGCGTGATTCCATCGAGCGCGTAGGTATAGGCACGACTGCGATCAAGGCTTCCACCCTCCATATCATACGGTGTCGTGTCGTGAATTACATTCCACCCCCGCTCCCGCAAACGTCCAGCAAGGATCTCCCCGATCGCCGTCACCCGCGCAGATGGGTTTCCAGGACCGAAATCCCGATACGTCTCCTGCGAATGCGTGTGATAGATCAGAATCTGTGGAACTGAACTGTCCTGCTGTAACGTCAGGTCCGTGTCGAGAAATGTATTCACATTCATCAGCTCCGCCCTCGCAACCGTCGACGAATGAACAATGTAAAAATTCTTCATCATCGTCTCATAGTCCGCAAACACCTCCCTCGCAGACTCGACTCTCTGCTCGCGCGCCGATGCTTCCTGCTCTGAGCTTTCCTGATCCAGGTTCTGTTGTTCCGTGGGCTCTTGATTCAGAGTTTCTTGAAGCGAAGGATTCTGATCTGAATTTACCCGCTTCGGTTCCGGCGCATACTCGCCTTCCACCCCGGTGTTTGTCTGCGCGCCATCTGCATTTATCGGATTGTCCTCAGAAGACAAAAACAGGTATCCGTATGTATCATACGCATACCTGTATCTCTGATAAATCGCATAGGCGGGGTCATTTCCTCTCTGCCAAGGCATCACCTGCGCCGGTTTTGCGGTTGGAAAACGAAGCTGAATCAGTGCCAGAAAGAGGACGGATACCGCCTGTGCCAGCCATTCACTCAAAACGAACAATTTCCTTTTTTAAACGCTTCATAATCTTCTTCTCAAGTCTGGATATGTACGACTGCGAGATTCCCATCAGATCTGCGACCTCTTTCTGTGTCATCTCCATCCCTTCCGCGTTCTTGAGTCCGTAGCGGAGTTCCACAATTTTCTGCTCGCGCGGGCTGAGTTTCCCGACTGCAATTTTCAACAGCTCCTTCTCCGTCTCATCCTCAATTCCCCGATAAATCACATCTTCATCCGTTCCCAGAATGTCGGAGAGCAGAAGTTCATTTCCGTCCCAGTCGACATTGAGCGGTTCATCGATCGAAACTTCAAGACGCGTCTTGTTGTTGCGCCGTAAATACATCAGGATCTCATTTTCGATACAGCGGGATGCATAGGTCGCCAACTTGATGTTCTTGTCGGGATTGAAGGTGTTGATCGCCTTGATCAGACCGATCGTTCCGATTGAAATCAGATCCTCGACGCCGACGCAGGTGTTGTCAAATTTTTTTGCGATATAGACGACAAGACGCAAATTGTGCTCGATCAGCTCTGCTCTTGCCTCCCGCTCCTCCTCCGTCCCGAGACGGGAAATCATCTCAGCCTCCTGCTTTGCATCGAGCGGGGCCGGGAGGATATCTGCTCCACCGATATAGTGAATCTCTCCCTGTCTCTGCCAGAGCATCGTTGTGAATGTTGGAACTGCCTTAAACTGAAATCGATTAGAAACTGCAACCTTTACTACCATTCTCATATCCTCCCTCTCTCATCCCGAAATATTTTTGAATTTCTTTCGCTTTCTCCATTCAACAGCATTTCGTATTCCCCACCTGAGGAGAGCGGTTCTCGACTTAGAGCAATCCACGGATGAGAAATCCGGCAGATCAACTGTCCTCTCCTTCGCACCTCCATCTCATCCATCCGAATCCCGGGAAGCATTCCCTGACTTTGCCCGACACTGCAAAACGGGATGTAAATCACCCCCGCGACTTTCTCGCAAAATCCTCTGCATGCCCGTGCCGTGATGACATGAACCGGCTGGTTTCCGTAAGGCTCGCGCAGTCGATTTCCAGTATCAAAAAGCGCCCGAATCGTCTTTTCCCTTCCCCGGTACTTTAATGTCACCTCATAGAACAGACGACTGTCGCCGATTAAATAAAAGACGGTTTTGCTCACAATGAAACTGAAGAGCGCAAGCCCTGCCCCTGCTCCCACAATCACTCCCGATCTCATTTGCTCAAAAGAAGATCCTCTAAACGATAACAGCGAGACTGTTCCTCCAGTCAGCAAGGCTCCCGCCAAAAGGGAGAAGAGCCGGCAGATCAAGATTCCTGTGCCCTGATAACCAAACGCGATCAGTGTCATTCCCGTGCTCACAATCCCCAGCGTGATCCCTCGTTCAAGCCACGGCGGAATCCCTCTCACACAGACGGCAATGCACGCCCAGCACGCGCCAAATCCCGCAGATGCGGTTATCCGAAATACTTTTTTTAAATTCCATTCGCCTGACGGAATGCCACTCCTCGTCCCAATCTGCTCACACAGAAGAAGGACGATCAGATCCATGATCAGATTTAAGAGAAAAAACAAATCCAGATAAAGGATCATACCAGACACTCCTCTAAGGCTTTCGGAATGACTCTGATTATACGCATTTCCGGGAAAAATTTTTGTCAAACAGAGGACGGAAACCTCCTTTTTTGCACGACAAAAAGAGACAGAAACCTCAATCTTTTGAGATTCCTGTCTCTTAATCTTCACATTCTAACACGCTTTGCGACTATTTTTGTCGATTCTTCCGATGTAATCACATTCTGCGATCAACACTTATCTCTTGTTCTTCTTTAAGAAATCCGGGATGTTGATCGGGTTGTCATGGTTGATCGGACGATAAACCGGTCTGGCTGCGTTCTGCTGATTGCCCATTCCGATCTGTGGACCTGCACTCTGCGGATTGCCAAAGCCGATCTGCGGACCTGCATTCTGGGTGGTTCCCATTCCAATCTGCGGACCAACGTTCTGAGCCGGTCTCGTTGCAGCGGTCTGCTGTGCTACGGTCTGAGCACCTGCATCTACCTTATTCTGTAAGAAAACCGGAATCGTATTGTGGCTTGCCTGTGCGGTTGCTCCAAGGCTGTTCATTGCACTGCTCACCGGAGTCGTCTTTGCAGAAGCGTCCAGTCCAGTTGCGATTACGGTGATCGTAGCCTCATCCTGTGCGTTCTCATCGTACATTGCACCAAAGATGATGTTTGCATCATCACCAGCCAGCTCCTGAACGTAGCTTGCTGCATCGTTTGCCTCGATCAGGCTGATATCGCCGGAAATATTGATGATAACATGGCTTGCGCCCTCGATCGTGGTCTCGAGAAGCGGGCTTGCAACTGCCTGCTTAACAGCCTCGATTGCCTTGTCGTCGCCCTTTGCATGACCGATACCGATGTGAGCGATGCCCTTGTCGGTCATAACGGTCTGTACATCTGCGAAATCCAGGTTGATCAGACCCGGAACATTGATCAGGTCGGTAATACCCTGTACGGCCTGCTGAAGAACCTCATCTGCCTTCTTCAGTGCATCCGGCATCGTGGTACGGCGATCTACGATCTCAAGCAGTTTGTCGTTCGGGATCACGATCAGAGTATCTACGCTTGCCTTCAGGTTCTCAATACCAGCAAGTGCATTGTTCATGCGGGCTCTTGCCTCAAAACGGAACGGCTTGGTCACAACGCCAACCGTCAGAATTCCCATATCTTTTGCAATCTTTGCGATCACCGGAGCAGCTCCGGTACCAGTACCGCCACCCATTCCGCAGGTAACGAATACCATGTCTGCACCCTTAAGTGCCTGAGAGATCTCCTCAGAGCTCTCCTCTGCTGCCTTCTGTCCGATCTCCGGCTTTGCACCTGCTCCAAGACCCTTCGTCAGCTTCTCGCCAATCTGCATTGCGGTCGGAGCTTTACAGAACTGAAGAGCCTGCTTGTCCGTATTGATTCCGATAAATTCAACTCCTGCAATATTCTCATCCACCATGCGGTTCACGGCATTATTTCCAGCTCCGCCGACACCAACCACAATAATTCTGGCAGAATTCTCTGCTTCATTTATTTTAATCTCCAACAAGACTTTGTCCTCCTTAATCTCTCTCTAAAAGCTCCGTATTGTAACACTTTTGTAATATTTTTTTAAACTCGCCTATCTAATACTATATGTGATTTCTTTAAAAATATCAACCTCTAATTTGCAGAATTTATGTGAAAATTTTGTTGATTCTTCGTTTTTTCTTCCATACAGTTCAACAGAACCCGACTTTCTTCGAGCAGACTTTCCTCAAATCCATCCCTGAATCGACAAACTCTGTCAGACCTGTCACTTATCCTCTTCCAACACTATTTCATGATTCATACCTTCGATCCTTGAGGCTGCTTTGCAGCTATCGGGTCACAAGCTCACAAACTCCTGCTGTCACACTCATCTGCCTGCCAACCCAGACTTTGCTATGCTCTCGGCTTAAACGCGTACATCGCATTCAGATTTCCCTCATCATAAGTATCGAGATAGAGCGTTCCGCTGAGCCCCACAATCTGAGGCATAATGTCACTCAGTTCCGAAATCTTGCCGTTGAGATCATTATTCCCCCCGAGAACCACATCAATGTCCCCGATATGGAGGGTAGTGCTTCCATTCGTGGAAAAACGGATCTGGTCGCTCTCAATCTGGTAGATCGAGAGAACCTGCGTCAGATTCAGAATATCCGAAAAAATCTGGGCGCTCTCAACCGGAAGTTTCTCATAGAGCACGATATGACCGAACTTGAGTCCGGTGATCTCGGGAATACCGGGCAGTTTTTCGCTTGCACTCTCAACGATGATGCCATCCTTATCGAAATACATGTAACTGCTCATGTAGGAGACACAGCCCACCATGCTCTTCTCATAGACGATGATCTCGATCTGGGACATACTGCGAAAAATAATCTTGTAATCCTCCACAAACGGGATCTTCTTGTGAGGCTCAAACCGATCCTTCAAATAACAGATTCCGCTGTTTTTGCTCAGCGAATCCGGAAACAGCATCTCCACAATCTGATCCGAATCATATTTCTTGTTTCCCGTCACCGTAATGTCCGTGATCTTCACAGACAGAAGAAGAACGACCAGAAACAGCGCAGTGATCCCCACCGCGCCAAACCAGACTCTCTTTCTTCCAAATCCCTCTCTCATTTTCTGCCCGTTCCTCGATTCCTATGTTCTACAAACTTTTCCCAGCATAACTCTGCAATGAATTAGTAACATGGGGATTTTGCCAAATCCTTACTCCCGAAGCGCAATCTCCGCTCCAACTTGTGCGAGATCCCGGCTGATATCCTCATACCCTCGGCTGATGTGCTCATAACCCTCGACAAGCGTCTCTCCCTCTGCCGTAAGCCCTGCAACAACGAGAGCCGCACCTCCGCGCAGATCTTTTGCCTGAACACGCGCACCGTGAAGTGGACGCTGTCCCCGGACTCTCGCAAATCTGTTCTCTATTATAATAGATGCCCCCAATTTGCGCAATTCCTCCGCGCAAGAAAAACGCTTTTCAAACACAGTTTCCTGAATCCGCCCTTCCCCGCTCGCAGAGGCCAGCACCGCCATCATCACCGGCTGAAGATCCGTCGGAAATTCGGGGTAAGGTCCCGTCGAAAAATCACAGGCTCTTGCTCTTCCCTGCATTCTCGCCACAAGCCCCTCAGGCGAAACCGCAATCTCCATCCCCATTCTCTCCGCAAGTCTCAAGCTCTCCTCCATATGGAAAACCGGTGCTCCACACAGCCTCAATCTCCCTCCACTGCAAAGAAGGGCACCAAGATACGTTCCTGCAACAATCCGATCCCCATCGATCGCAAACGTCGTATCGTGAAGCGGAACTCCGCCCTCAATCAAAATACACGCTGTCCCTCCACCCGTGATCTTTGCTCCCATACTGCAAAGGAAATCACAGAGCATCTCAATCTCCGGCTCTCTCGCACCCCCGATGATCCGCGTCGCCCCAGGCACAGAGACAGATGCCAGAATCGCATTCTCTGTCGCCCCGACACTCGGATATGGGAAACGAATCGTCGCCGGATGGAGATGATTTGCAAAGACACCGATCTGCTCCCCCTCTGTGCGAACCTGAGCGCCGAGCGCACGAAACGCATCGAGATGAAGATTGACCGGGCGATTTCCAAGGCAACATCCTCCCGGATGTCTGCTGACTGCAAGCCCAAATCTGCCAAGCAAAGGTCCGAGAAGCATGACGGAAGAGCGCATCTGTCCCGACATCGCACACGGCACCGGCACCGCTTCCGCATGGGTCGCATCAATCACCGCCGTATGCCCCTCAAGCGCACAACGACACCCCAAGTACTCCAATATCCCCATCATACAGATCACATCCTGTATAATGGGGACATTTGTTATCACGGTGGTTCCGCGGTGAAGAAGCGCTCCCGCCATAATCGGAAGCACTCCATTTTTGGAACCCTGTATGTGGATTTCTCCATTCAGACCATGCCGTCCCTGGATACGAATGACAGACAATACAATCCCTCCCGATGCCTCCGTCTATATTCCTATCCTATGTAGATCAGTCTGAAAACGTTTTTCCTCCGGCACACAAATCTGCTGCCACCACTGTATCATACGGCATTTTCAGTTCAGAAAATGCCTACCCATGTACAATAACACAAATTTCACTTAATTAGTTACGCGCGCTCCAGTTTAATCTGATTCGAGACGCTGAGCACAAGCCCCATCTCAATCATCAGGAAGAGCACCGACGTACCTCCGTAACTGATAAACGGAAGCGTGATTCCGGTATTCGGGATCGTGTTCGTCACAACCGCAATGTTCAAGATCACCTGAATTGCAATGTGCGCCATCACACCGACCACGAGCATTGCGCCAAACAGATCCGGTGCATTGTTCGCAATCACCATACAGCGATAAATCATGAACATGAAAATCAGGATCACGGACACTGCCCCAAAAAGTCCAAGCTCCTCGCAGATGATCGAAAAAATCATATCATTCTGCGCCTCCGGCACAAAGCCGAGCTTCTGGATACTCTCTCCGAGTCCTTTTCCGAAAAGTCCTCCGGAACCGATCGCATAGAGTCCCTGAAGCACCTGATAACCGCCTTCCTGCGCATACTGGGTCGGATCAAGCCAGACATGGATACGCTTCATCTGATAGGCGTGCAGGATGTTCATTTTCTCCAGAAACGGCTCCCAGAACTGCGCGGTAAAGATCAGCGCAAAAGCTCCGACTCCACTGCACAGAAAGATCGCATAGCGCTTGCAGGCAACAAAGAGCATCACAACCGCAATTCCGAGAATAATCACTCCGGAACTCAAGTTGTTAAGACCTACGATCGCCGCAATCGGAAATGCCAGAAGCATCATCTGAATCATTCCCTTCCAGGTATTGAGCTTGTTGACATGTTTGACGACATAGGCCGCAAGAAAGACAATCAGAGCGACTTTCGCAAACTCGGTCGGCTGGAAACTGAACATTCCGACACCGAGCCAACGCTTCTTTCCGTTGATCTCTTTTCCGACAAAGGTTACCGCAACCATCAGCACATAGGAGAGCAGATAGCCGAGCATCGACAATTTCTGAAACCAGCGATAATCCATCTTGGAAATGATAATTGCTACAAGAAGACCTCCAACTGCAATCACAAACTGACGCTTCAGAAAGTATGTGGAATCCCCCTTCTGTGTCAACTGCGCAGTGTAAGAGCTGGCGCTGTAAATCATCACAAGACCGAACGCCATCAGAAAAATCACGCAGAACAACAGGCTGTAATCATAAAAACGCCTGACCTTCTTTTTCTTTGCCATGGGGGTCCTCCTAATTTCTTTGATGTGCTCTCAAAATTTTCCAGATCTTAAAGATTTCTCACACACTCCTTAAAGATCTCACCTCTCTGCTCGTAGTTGTCGAACATGCCCCAGCTTGCACATGCCGGTGAGAGAAGCACATTGTCGCCTGCGTTTGCGTAAGCGGCGCAGACACGGACAGCCTCCGGCATATCCTCCGCATACATGATCTCCGTAAATCCGTGCTTTCTCGCACACTCTGCGATCTTGTCACGGGTCTGACCGATCAGCACGAGATACTTGACCTTGTTGCCGAATTCCTCAATCCACTCGTCATACTCGTTGTGCTTGTCGTATCCGCCCGCAATCAGAACCGTCGGTCCCGGCATTGCGCGGATTGCCTGAATTGCTGCATCCGGATTCGTTCCCTTGGAATCATTGTAGTAGCGCACGCCCGCACGCTCCAAAACGAACTCGATTCGGTGCTCAACTGCCTTGAATGCCTTGACTGCCTTGCGAATCAAGTCCATCGGAACGCCGATGCGGATCGCCATTGCAACTGCTGCCATCACATTCTCATAATTGTGCTTTCCGAGAAGCTGAAGATCATGGACATTTACAATCTCCTCGATCTTTCCGTCATGCGCATACATGATCAGATCTCCGTCGAGATACATGCCGGATTTGAGTTTCTGGGTACTCGAGAACCAGAATACGCTCGGCTTGCGGTCTTCCTTCTCGCCAAACTCTCTCAGAACCGGATCGTCGTAGTTGAGCACTACGCAGTCCTTCTCCGTCTGATTCTCGGTGATGCGTTCCTTCACAGCGATGTAATTTTCCATCGTTCCGTGACGATTCAGGTGGTCCGGCGTGATGTTTAAAATTGCGCTGACATTCGGATGGAAATCCATGATTGTCTCAAGCTGGAAACTGGAAACCTCAGCAACCGTCACAGACTTCTCCGTCGTCTCAAGCGCCGTCTCGGTGTAAGGGATTCCGATATTTCCAACCACAAAGACCTCATCAAAATACGTCTTCATAATCGCGCCGGTCAATGCCGTCGTCGTCGTCTTTCCGTTCGTTCCGGTGATTGCAATCAGCTTGCCCTTTGACACATGATAAGCCAGCTGGATCTCACTCCAGATCGGAATCTTTGCGTCATCGAGAACCGGCACAAACGGTGCGTCAAGCGGGATACCCGGGCTGATGATCGACAGCTCCACGCCGACAAGATCGGTGCGGGACAGCGGTCCAAGGACGATTGTCAGCTTGTCATCCTCCTCAAAATTTTCCCGAATCTTCTCCGGATCCAGTTTCTCATTTCCATCATAAAGCACAACCTCCCCGCCCATTTTCAGGAGAAGTTTTGCCGCAGAGATTCCACTTTTTCCACAACCTGCCACTAATACTTTCTGACTGCTCATGTACATTTCCTCCTAATTTCAAGTTGACATTCTAAGTTCCGTTCGTATTTCTTCGTTCGTATTTCTTCATAATCTCGTCGATATTTCGACCTTACAGACCAAGATACGCTACGAGACAGAGAAGAGCTGTAACGGTGGAAAATACTGCCACCACTCTCGTCTCTGACCAACCGCACAGTTCAAAGTGATGATGAATCGGAGCCATCTTGAAAATTCGTTTTCCCTTCGTTGCCTTGAAGTAGCCGACCTGCATAATGACGGAGAGTACCTCCACCAGATAGATCAGACCGATAATCGGGATGAACAACGGCATCTGCATCATAAACGCACTCGAAGCCACAAATCCGCCGAGTGCGAGAGAACCGGTGTCTCCCATAAACACTTTTGCCGGATAGACGTTAAACAGAAGGAAACCGAGAAGACTTCCCACAACGGCACCGGTGATCGGGCTGATTCCGCTGTTCTCTCCGATCGCAATGATCGTCAGAAACGTCGCAACGAGAATTGTCACGCTCGTGCACAGTCCATCCTCTCCGTCCGTAAAGTTCACGCCGTTATCCGTTCCAAGGACAACAAAAAATACAAAGGGAATAAACAGAACTCCCAGACTTACATAATATCCATGCTCAAATCCGCCCGTAAATGGGATCAGCATCGAGGTTCCGACCTCACCGGAATGAATCAGATACCACACAAAGATGCCGGTAATCACAAACTGACCAATCAGTTTCTGGATCGGGTTAAGTCCCTCCGAGCGCTTCATCACAATCTTGATGTAGTCATCAAGAAAACCAATGATTCCAAATCCGACCGTCACAAACAGAACCGGAATGATCTTCGGGTAATCTTTCATGTAAAACAGCGAGGTAATCACAATCGACGCGAGAATCACAAGGCCTCCCATCGTCGGTGTTCCCTGCTTCTTCAAATGCGCCTGCGGACCATCTAAGCGAACCTGCTGTCCAAATTTCAGCTTGTGAAGAAACGGGATCACGATCGGGCAGAGAATTGCGCTGATCGCAAAGGCAATAATAATCGCTAATATCGTTTCGTTAATCATAGTGCACTCCTATCGGTTATGTAGTCTGTCCGTCAAACCAGACATCGTATAGTATACGTCTTTTTGTACGAATAATCAAGTTTGTGTTACACGTTGTACAAACAGGATTTGGATGATCTGCAAAATCTGCTGCCACTGCGATCTATTACGATTGTCTGTCACTACTATCTGTCACCCCTGTCATTGCTCGGCACTGACAGAGCCCTTCTCAACTCCAAGATACGGCAAAATATTTTGAAAAAGATCGGCAATCACCGGAGCCGCAATCGTTCCGCCGTAATAAATCCCCTGCGGTTCATCGATTGTGATTAACGCAATCACCTGCGGATCGTTCGCCGGGGCAAACCCGAGAAACGAGGAGATATACTTTTTCCGACTTCGCGGAAGCTTCTCGGAGGTCGCTGTCTTTCCACCGATCCGATACCCCTCGACCGAGGCTTTCTTTCCGCTTCCCTCTGCGACAACCTGTTCGAGCACATAGCGAAGCGTCTCACTCGTCTTCTCCGAAAGAATCTGCCCCTTCTCCTTCCATGAGAACTCCTGCACCTGTGTCTCGTCCGCACTCACGGCACGCACCCCAAAATGAGGAGTGACCCTGCGCCCGCCGTTGACGAGAGAGGCGACTGTCGTGATCAGCTGAATCGGCGTGATCTGAAATGACTGCCCGAACGAGACCGTCGCAAGCTCAACCGGTCCCATATTTTCTCTGCGGTGCATGATCGTCCCGGCTTCTCCCGGCAGGTCAATCCCCGTCTTTCCTCGAAGACCAAACTGCTCAAAATAATCGACGTACCGGTCGACTCCAAGCCTCTGCCCCACATCGATAAAGACCGGATTGCACGAGTTCATTGCGCCTTGAAGAAAGGTCTCTGATCCGTGTCCTCCGACCTTATGGCAACGGATTTTTCGATCCTCAACGATCCGAAATCCCGGGCACGAGAACGTGTCATTCAGCGTGACAACTCCGGCTTCAAGCCCGGCGCTCGCCGTGATAATCTTAAACGTCGAGCCCGGCTCGTAAGTATCGTTGATCGCCGGATTTCTCCACATCTGATTTAAAAGTTCCTGTCGTTCTTTCGATGAAAGCACCGCTTGCTCCGTGCCCACGGAATTTCCCAAATTTTCTGTGCTCTCTGAATCTCCCAAATTTTCTGCACGCCCTGGGACACTTTGCGTCTGCCCGAGAATCTCCTTCGTCAGTGTAAACGGCTGATTTAAGTTGAATTCAGGGACATTTGCCATCGCAAGAATCTCCCCGTTTTGAGGATTCATGACAATCATCGAGACTTTCTTTGCGCCTTTTTGCTCCATCGCAAGCGTTGCAAGCTGTTCGGCATACTTCTGAATGTTCACATCGAGACTGATCTGAAGATCCATGCCCGCAATCGGCTCAACCCGGTCCTCAAACGCATTTTCGAGTTCAACGCCCTTCGCATCCGTCATCGTCAGAATCGTCCCATTTGTTCCCTTAAGCACAGACTCATACTGAACCTCGAGACCGATGATGCCCTGATTGTCCCCTCCGGTAAATCCGAGCACTTTCGACGCGAGAGAGCCAAACGGATAGGTGCGCCGGTAATCCTCATCGACCTTGACTCCTGCAAGATGGAACGTGCGGATGCGATCTCCGACCTCTTTCTCGACATTTGTCCGGATAATCTCGCGCGAGCTTCGCTTCTCAACGCGCGCCCGCACCGTCTTCTCCTCCATCTCAAGCTCTCTCGTCAATGTCTCGATCACGAGTTCCCGGTCTTCAACCTGATTGTAAATGACCGAGATCGTGCACACGGTTCGATTATCTGCGATCACGACTCCATTTGCATCGAGAATCCTTCCTCGGGCAGACTTGATCTTGCGCTCCCGCTGATGCAGCTCCTCCGCCATCTGGCTGTACTGCGCGGAACAGAAAAGCATCAGATAAACAAGCCGTCCTGTGAGTCCTACCATGCACAGGCACAGCAAAACACACAGGACGGCAATTTTTTTCCGATGACGGGTCATCATGAAATCAGAACCTCTCCCGAGCACTCATCATTACAGGATATGGCAAACAATCCGATTTTATTCTCCCTCTGCACTCGGATCAGAACCTGCTTCAGCTTCTCCCTCAGAGCCTCCCTGGGTCTGATTCTCGGTCTCAGAGCCTTGGGAAGCCTCTGCGGTCTCTCCCCCCGGCGTCTCCGCCTCGGTGCTCACACTCACCTGAGCGCTCACATCCGGCAGGGAATCCACATCGATCGCCTCACTTCCCGGCTCAATCACAATCTCTGTCTCAGAAGTCTCTGCTCCCTCCGGCATATTGTCAGGAATCCCATTTCCACCATCTGCGGAGTCCACATACTCATCGGTGTCGTAAACCTTCGTCTCCTCCGGTGCGGTCTCTGCCGGTGTTCCATTATTGTCCGTGATTCCCTCTGCGCCCGGAAGCTGGGAGACAAGTGATTCATCGACATTCTGTACATCCACCGATGAGAAGACATTCATATACGGAAGGATGTCCTGCATGATATTCGCAAACACACCAGCCGCATAGGAGCTGTGCGCCTGATCCTCCACATGAGGCTCATCGATCGTCACATAGACGAGAACCTGAGGATCGTCCGCCGGGGCAAATCCACAGAACGAGAGCAGGTAATTGCCCTGTCTTCTCGGAATCTTCTCTGCTGTTCCGGTCTTTCCCGCAATGTCATATCCGGCAACTGCGGCTGCCTTTCCGGTACCTTCATTGACAGTCCTGAACAGTGCATGCTTGATAAACGTGCTCGTCGACTCCGATACGGTCTCGCGCACGAGCTTCGGCTCAATTTTCTTGACAACGGAACCCTGCTCATCAAGAATCTGTCTGACGACATGAGGCTCATAGTAGGAACCTCCGTTGATCACGGAACAGTATGCCGCTGCCATCTGAATCATCGTACAGTTATATCCCTGTCCGAACGAGTTCGTTGCAAGCTCCACCGGTCTCAAATTCTGCGCATCGTAGATCAGATTCTTCGTATCCGCCTCACCCGGAAGATCGATTCCGGTCTTTGCACCGAAGCCAAACATTTTCTGGTATTTGGAAAACAGCGAAGCCCCGCTCTTTGCCACAATCTGCATCATTGCATCGTTGCAGGACTGCATCAAGGTCTCCTCAAGCGTCAGAACTCCATGTCCGCCTCGTCTCCAGGCATCACACTTGATCTGCACACCGGCAACCTCCTGAGAACCGTCACAGAAAAACGTGTCGTTCTGGGAAATGATCCCCTCCTCGAGTGCCGTTGCCACGGTGAAAATCTTCGACGGGGAACCCGGCTCATAGGTATCACTGATGCAATAATTTCTCCAGATCTGGTTCCATGCGACCTGCTGGCCAAACGAGCGAATCTCATCGTCCGTATAATAAGAGCGCACCTGATCCTGAGTGATCGGTGTCTCCTCCTTGTGCTTTCGATTCCAGGTCGCTGTCGCCTCTTTCAGACCGAACTGCCAGATCTGATCGTCGTTAAAGCGATCCCCGATCACACGCGGATTGTTCAAATCAAACGTGCTTCCGCTCGCCATTGCGAGCACTTCCGCGGTATCCGGATCCATGACAACAACGCCGATCTGCTTTGATCCCGTCTGCTGTTCCCACTCCTGAATCCGCTTCTCGACGGCATTCTGAATATTGACATCGATCGTCGATACAACGGTATTTCCGTTTGTCGCCGGTTTGATCACCCGCTCAAGGTTGGAATCGTCATTTAAGTATCCGTACTCGCGTCCGTTTGTTCCGATCAGGGAACTATTGTAAGACTGCTCAATTCCGCCAAGTCCGCTGTCCGTGCCGGAAAATCCGATCACATTGCAGGCGAGGGAATTGTACGGGTAAAGTCTGCGGTACTCATCCTCAAACCAGACACCCTTTACGCGCGCCTTCGAGTCTGCCTTCGCATTTGCCTTGTTCGTCTCCTTCTGATAATTCTCAAAGTTTTCCTTATCATCATAGGAGAGTTTTCTCGCATAGCGGATGTACGCCTTATCCTTGTTCTCTGTGATCAGTGTGCGCATCGTATTCTCATCATATCCAAAGACATTCACCAGTGCCTGCACCGATGCATCCAGATAATTCTCCTCTTTTGACATGATCTGTTGCGGATCGATGATCAGGTTGTACACCTTCTCCGTCGTTGCCAGATATGTTCCATTGCGGTCAACAATGTCTCCGCGCCGATATGGGATTACACGGCTGTCATACGACTGCTGTGCCAAAACAATCTGCGTGTATTTGTCCTCATTTTTCGTGATAATCGAATACAGTCTCCATGTCACAGCCACCGCAAGAAGGAGGATGATGATTCCCGTCATCGCCAGCTTCTCCTGCATGTATCTCACAAAAATCCGCTTTTTTCCGGAATTCTTTGCATTTGAAGCGGAGGACGTTCTTGAATCCTCCCCCTGATTTCCTGCGCCTCCAGTATATCCGGAATCTGTATATCCAGAACCCGAATATCCGGTGCGACCGCTGTTTCTGTTGTTGCCTCTCATGTTGACTGCGCCTGCATTTCTTATGTTGCTGTTATTTTCTCTGAACCCTGCATTTTTCGCAGTACCCATAACTCTCGCACTGCTGATCGTTCTGGCTCTGCCGGCAGACTTCACTGCCAGCCCGCCGCCAACGCGATTCCTGGTATTCGTATTTCTGTTGCTATTATTTCTATTATTACTGTTGTTCCTGTCGTTATTGTTTCTATTATTGCTATTACTATTGTTATTACTATTGTTGTTGCTAGTTCTGTTATTGCTAACTCTGCTGTTTTTGCTGGTCTTTTTGCGATTGCTCGTATTGCCGGTACGATTTTTATTTCTTTTTCCGGACTGATTCCGGGCATTCTTTCTGGAATCAGTGTTTCGGGATGTCCTCATTCTGTTTTACGTACTCGCTTTCTTTTTTGTCGTACAGACGAACCTGATCACGGTTCGCATATACCATCCCCAGCTCTTCCGTCGCAACCTTATAGATATGATCCAGATCAACCGATATGTTGATTCTCGTCTGAAGCGCATCGTTCTCCGATTTCAGACTCTCCACTTCCTGCTCCAGCTTCTCAATGTTGTGGATTCTTCCCGTAATCGTAGACTGCACCTGCAGATAGCTCACACAGATATAGAGCGCACTCATCGCTGCAACCGTCAATGCAAGAACGTAAGGCACATCCATTTGAAGCGCCTTCTCCTGATTCCGTCTGACAGCACGGCTGACTCTCCGCTTGTGCCGGATCTGGTTGCGTTCTTCCCGTCCCGGCTGGCGTGACGGCACTGTCTGTTCTACCGCAGTGCCATACACATAAGGTGGTTGTTTCATTCTTCTCTTTTCAGCCATACTATCCCCTCCCCGTCTTGGTTTGACGTTATTCTTTTTTCCTCTTATTTTCCCTTTTCCCTTTTTGTTTCCCGGTATCAATCTTTTTTTGTTCATCTCAATCAGCCGATTCTTTTGTCGTTGTTTCTTTCTCTTCCCTGTCATCTAATCAGCTGACACTTTTTCCAGTCCCTCTCGGGACTGATCACTCTTCTCCCCGCTCAAAAACGCGAAGTTTTGCGCTCTTTGCACGAGGATTCTCCTCCATCTCCACCTCGGAGGGAAGGATTGGTTTTCTTGTAATTACTTTTCCCTTACTCTTTTTCCCGCACATGCATACCGGAAATCCCGGCGGACAGATACAAGGATTCTCATTCGTCCGAAAACGGTTCTTCACGATCCGATCCTCAAGCGAATGGAAGGTGATAATGCTCAGTCTTCCGCCCGGAGCAAGCAGATCAATCATCGTGTCAATCGAGTTTTTCAGTACTTCAAGCTCCTGATTCAGCTCGATTCTGATCGCCTGAAACGTCCTCTTGGCCGGATGTCCTCCGGTCGCGCGCACCTTCATCGGAATCGCCGTCTTGATGACCTCCGTCAATTCCCCGGCTGTTTCAATCGGCTTCTCCTCACGCCTCTTTACAATGTGCTTCGCAATATTTTTTGCAAACTTGTCTTCCCCATAATCACGGATAATCCGGTAAAGATCGGATTCTGTGTAGGTGTTCACAATGTCTGCCGCTGTCTTTGTATTTCTCTGATCCATGCGCATATCAAGCGGGGCATTCTCATCCCGGTAAGTAAATCCACGCTCCGCTGTATCCAGCTGATATGAGGAAACTCCCAGATCCAGATAAATGCCGTTCACTTTCTCAATTCCCAGATCACTCAGGATCTGAGCAATATTCACATAGTTGCTTCGCACAACCGTAACATGATCCCCATACGGCTTCAATCGCTCTGAAGCTGCACGGATCGCATCGGCATCCTGATCAATTCCAATCAGGCGCCCTCCCTCTCCAAGACGTCTGCACACCTCCGAAGCGTGACCGCCTCCTCCGAGTGTTCCGTCTACATAGATGCCGTCCGGTTTTACCATCAGGCTGTCTATCGTTTCTTCAAGCAAAACGGATTTGTGTTCAAATGCCATCTTATCGTTACTCCCAGATCTTTCATGTTCTCACTATAAGCAAAAAAAGTGGAAAAACGCAGACCTGCAACCGTCAGACTCCATCGTCATTTATAACGGACTCATCCTTCGGCTACACTCTGAAATTTGCAAAAAATCCATAATTTTTTATGATTCTTTGCAAACCTTGCGCCACTGTTCACGTCCCCACGCAATCAGCGACAATTCTGCCACTTTGTCCCACTTCTCATACTTGTAGATTTATTTTAGTACATCCTTCTGAAAATTTCAAGAATATTTGAAAAAGAATGTGAACAAAGAATCTATTGTCCTTCAGACGTTATATCAAAATAGTGAAATAAAAAAACGACTGCTCTGTCGTTTTTCCCCCCCCCTGACAGAAGCAGTCGTTTTTTTCCTGATCTCATCCGTTTTTCAAAATCCCTCCAGTATGTACTCCTCAATCAAATGATCCAGATCCACACTGTTCTGATAGACAGATTCGTAAGTTTCTCCCGATTCAATGCTGTGATTCAAAGCCTTTCTTGCCTTCTCGATCTCCAGTATCAACTCTTCTTTCGGAATTCTCATTTTTATGCCTCTCCTTTTGTCTTGCGCTGAATCAAATCTACGATGATTCCGAACGTTCTTTTTTCAAGTTTGCCAATCAGGTTGCAGAATTTTATTTTAGAATGAGGATTCTGTTGCCCACACCTTCCAGATGTTGTCTGCCATATTTCTATGTAATATCTTGCGATACCTCTTACAACATATGACTCAGCTTTCTGCGACGAACAATCAAATTTCCCACAGCCACAATCACCAAGGTCAGCGACAGTACCTGAGAAACCGGAAGTCCGGTTCCAAACAGGATCAGCTGGTCGGTTCGCAGACTTTCAATCCAAAATCTCCCTGTTCCGTATCCAAGCAAATAAATCCAGAGCATCTCCCCGTCAAATTTTTTCCGTTTCCGGTACCAGAGCATAAAGCACAGAAGCCCCAGATTCCAGCACGACTCATAAAAAAAAGTAGGATGAACCTGAATATACTCTACCCCCTGATCAACAATCATATGTTTCAGAACATCCGTATTCAGCATATTATCATTCACAATGGAACGCTTAATCCGCATTGCAAACAGGCTGTCCGTGTATCCTCCAAAGGCTTCCCGGTTAAAGAAATTGCCCCAGCGTCCGATAATCTGACCGGTCACCAGACCAAGCACTCCGGTATCCGCCATCGAGAAAAAGGAAACTTTCCGCATGCGGGTAAATACAATTAACGTAAGAACTGCGCCAATCACACCTCCATAGATTGCCAGTCCGCCTGCCCGAAGATTGAAGATCTCCAGCAGATTGTTTTTATAGTTATCCCATTCAAAAACTACATAATAAACTCTTGCCCCAATGATGGAAAAAATAATCCCATACAAAGCAAAGTCCAGATACAGTTCCGGGTCCTGCCCTCTTCTCTTTGCATCGGACTGGACAACCCAAATGCCTGCAAGCATTCCCAGTCCGATGATAATCCCATAGTAGGCAATCCGAAATCCAAATACAGAAATGCTGTTCGACAAATGCTGTATGGTAATTCCAAGGTGTACAAAGCTAATATCTGCACCTTCCATTGTGATACATGCTCCTTTCGATGTCCTCTCTATTTTACAGCCCCCACCTTCCAAAATCAAACACAATCGGACGACTTATTGCGCTATAATTCGACAGAAAAATTTTTCTTCCAGCGCAAACTTTCTGACATCACTCCACTGTTCAACAGGAAAGCTCAAGAACTGCAAGTTCTATGCTACAAGTTCTCGGCATAAAAAGCAAGCGATTTTTCCGGATAAGACACCAAAAGCTCCAACTATTTAGTCGGATTCTTCCACCAGACTATATTCCGCTCCGATGCTTCCACTCGCTCATCAAAAAACCTAATTTTTACATCTGCCTTTTTTGTCTCTCTTTGTCGAAATAAAATTAGATTTTTCTTTTGTCCTCATTATACTACAGACACGAAACGCAAAACCACCTTATTCCCCTGTTAATAAACTCTTTTTCCCCTATGCTTTTCTCAAAAATCTGCATCCTCGCAGTTCTCTCAATTTACTTTTTACTTTTCCTATGATATAGTAGATAAAAGTGTTTTCCAAATGTTTTATCCCATTTGTTCAGAAGATATCTGGGAAACAAAAAGATACGATAAGAATCAGGAGGCTTTTATAAAATGAAATTAGGTATTGTGGGACTGCCGAACGTCGGCAAAAGCACGCTCTTTAACTCTTTGACAAAAGCTGGCGCTGAGTCCGCCAACTATCCGTTCTGTACGATCGATCCGAACGTCGGAATCGTAACCGTACCGGATAAGCGTCTGAAACTTCTCGGAGATCTCTATCACTCCAAGAAAGTAACCCCGGCAGTCATCGAGTTCGTAGATATCGCCGGACTTGTAAAGGGTGCGTCCAAGGGTGAGGGACTTGGAAACCAGTTCCTTGCAAACATCCGTGAGGTAGATGCGATCGTTCACGTTGTCCGTTGCTTTGAAGATCCGAACGTTATCCACGTTGAGGGATCTGTTGATCCGATCCGTGACATCGAGACAATCAATCTGGAGCTGATCTTCTCTGATCTGGAAATTCTCGAGCGCAGAATTGCAAAGACCACGAAGTCTGCCTTCAACGACAAATCTCTTGCAAAGGAGCTTGAGATTTTAAAAGAACTGAAGGCAATTCTTGAGGATGGCAAGCTGGCAAGCAGTTATGAGAACGATGACGAAGATGTCATGGCATTCGTCAACTCCCTGAACCTGCTGACCTGCAAGCCGGTTATCTTCGCCGCTAACGTAGGCGAGGACGATTTGGCAGACGACGGCGCAAACAATGCCCATGTTTCTGCTGTCCGCGAGTACGCAAAAGAAAACAACTCTGAGGTATTTGTCATCTGTGCCCGCATCGAGGAGGAGATCTCCGAGCTTGACGACGATGAAAAGCAGGAATATCTCGATGCCCTCGGTCTCGAAGAGTCCGGTCTTGACAAGCTGATCGCAGCAAGCTACCGTCTGCTCGGTCTGATCAGCTACCTGACCTCCGGTGAGGACGAGACCCGTGCATGGACAATCAAGGTCGGCACAAAGGCTCCTCAGGCAGCAGGAAAGATCCACTCCGATTTTGAGCGTGGATTCATCCGTGCAGAGGTTGTAAATTACCAGGATCTGCTCGACTGCGGAACCTACGCAAAGGCAAAGGAGAAAGGTCTTGTAGGACTGGAAGGAAAAGATTACGTTGTAAAAGATGGCGATGTAATTCTCTTCCGCTTCAATGTATAAGAATCATCTGCTGATTCATCGGACGTGTTGATAATGCGTCCTTAACATGGCAAATATGCAAAAACGGACAGAAGATTTGAAAGTCTCCTGTCCGTTTTTTATTCAAAGTATCTGACAAGCCAACCCCTTACAGATACTTCTTCATCATATCACAGCAGTCCAGAGTTGCAAAATAATCCTTTGCGGTCTCGGCTCTGCGGATCATCTTCACACTGCCGTCTTCCTTCAGAAGCAGTTCTGCGGATTTCAGCTTTCCGTTGTAGTTGTAACCCATCGCAAATCCGTGAGCACCGGTATCGTGGATCACGAGCAGATCTCCTCTCTCAATCTCCGGAAGCATACGGTCAATCGCGAACTTATCGTTGTTCTCGCACAGAGAACCGACTACATCGTACTTGTGATCGCACGGCTCATTTTCTTTTCCCATCACGGTAATGTGATGATAAGCGCCATACATAGCCGGACGCATCAGATTTACTGCGCAGGCATCTACACCGATATACTCTTTGTAGGTATGCTTCTCATGGATTGCACGGGTCACGAGACAGCCATACGGTGCGAGCATGAAACGTCCCATCTCGGTGTAGATCGCAACATCTCCCATTCCTGCCGGAACCAGAGTCTCCTCGTAAACTTTGCGAACTCCCTCTCCGATCACTGCGATATCATTCGGCTCCTGATCCGGGCGATACGGAACACCTACACCACCGGACAGGTTGATGAACTTGATTTGAGCGCCAGTCTCTTTCTGAAGACGAACAGCCAGCTCAAACAGAACCTTTGCGAGCATCGGATAGTACTCGTTTGTCACAGTGTTGCTTGCAAGGAAGGCATGAATACCGAACTCCTCAGCACCCTTTGCCTTGAGGATCTTGAATGCCTCAAAGATCTGCTCGGTCGTCATTCCGTACTTGGAATCGCCCGGGTTGTCCATGATGTCGTTGCTGATCTTGAACATTCCACCCGGATTGTAACGACAGCTGATCGTCTTCGGGATGTATCCAACTGCCTGCTCTACGCTCTCGATATGGGTGATATCATCGAGGTTGATGATGGCTCCGAGATCATTTGCCAGCTTAAACTCCTGAATCGGGGTATCGTTGGAAGAAAACATGATGTCATGTCCGGAAAATCCAACTGCATCGGACATCATCAGCTCCGTTGCAGAAGAACAGTCGGTTCCGCATCTGTAGTCTTTCAGAATCTGAAGAATGTACGGGTTCGGAGTTGCCTTTACTGCGAAATACTCCTTGTATCCCGGATTCCATGCAAATGCCTCTTTCAGACGCTTTGCATTCTCACGGATTCCCTTTTCATCGTACAGATAAAACGGGGTCGGATAAGTCTTTGCGATTTCCTCTAACTGTTCCTTTGTCACAAATGGTTTCTTCTCCACTTTTGTATCTCCTCTCAGATTAATTTTCTGTTTTTTACTGTTTTTACAAATTTCTGTGAACAACTCGATCATCGAATAACCGAAGATTCCCACTTAAAAATCCACAATCAAACACTCAGACGCTTTTTCAAAATTTCCAAATTTTAAAATTCAAAAAGCCCGAAACAGGCTTCAATCTGTATGATTGTAACCTATAACGGGCTTCTTTGTCCAGTTCTATTTCATTATACCTGATATAACTCAAAAGAAGATTATTAGAATTAATCCACCACTACAACACGCATGATGTTCGTGTAAGCAGCCGGCTCATGGCGATCTGCCTTATTTACGACACCAGCGGTCACAACTGCGACATCACCGGCAGTCAGCACGTTCTTCTCCTTCAGAGTCTCTAAGGAAGACTCGATCAGAAGGTCGGTGGAATCTGCACGTCTTGCCTCATACGGCTTTACGCCCCAGTATAACTGCATCTGGCGAACGGTCGTTGCGTTCGGAGACAGACCGATGATCTGAGCTGCCGGTCTCCACTTGGAGAGCAGGCGGGTCGTGAATCCGGTGATCGTCGGAGCGATGATTACCTTTGCCTTCAGATCATGAGCAGTTGCAACAGAAGAATAGCAAACAGCGTTAGAGATGTTGTGCTCGTTCTCTGCGCTTACCTTACGCTGACGATATGCATTGTAGTCAAGGAACTGTTCGGTTGTCTCACAGATCTGTGCCATCATCTTCAGAGCCTCAATCGGGTACTTACCCATTGCAGTCTCTCCGGAAAGCATAACAACATCGGTTCCGTCGTAAACAGCATTTGCAACGTCACCAACCTCAGCACGGGTCGGACGCGGGTTGCGGATCATGGAATCAAGCATCTGAGTTGCAGTGATAACCGGCTTACAAGCCTGATTACACTTGCGGATCAGCTCCTTCTGGATGTGCGGAACCTGCTCCGGCGGAATCTCTACGCCCATGTCTCCACGAGCTACCATAATGCCGTCACTTGCCTCGATGATCGCATCCATGTTCTCGATTCCCTCTGCATTCTCGATCTTGGAAATGATCTGGATCTGAGAACCAGCCTCGTCAAGAATTGCGCGGATCTCGCGAACTGCATCTGCGGTACGGATGAAGGAAGCTGCGATGAAATCGAAGCCCTGCTCGATACCAAACTGGATATCTGCCTTATCCTTCTCAGTCAGTGCCGGAAGCTTGATCTTGACGTTCGGTACGTTTACGCCCTTCTTCTCGCCAAGCTCACCGCCGTTTACAACCTTACATACGATGTCGGTTCCGTTTACTTCCTGAACGAGAAGCTCGATCAGACCGTCATCGATTAGGATGCGGTTTCCCGCAGTGACATCGCTGTTTAATCCATCATAGTTAATATAAACCATCTGGCTGTCGCCCACGATCTCGCGGGTAGTCAGGGTAAAGGTCTGTCCCTCTGTGAGAGTCACTTTTTTCCCATCTTTCAAAAGACCGGTACGAATCTCAGGTCCCTTGGTATCCAGAACCGCAGCGATCGGGAGACCGGTCTCTTCGCGAATGCTCTTAAGCATATCAAGGCGCATCTTGTGCTCCTCGTAATCTCCATGAGAGAAATTGAAACGGGCAATATCCATTCCATTCTCTGCCAATGCCTTCATTACGTTACGATCATTGGTATTTGGTCCCATGGTGCAGATAATCTTTGTCTTCTTCATAACGACTCTCCTTCTATATATTGGTCAATGCTCATCATCCTTCGTCACATGTTTATGTGTATAAAGATGATCCTGACAGTACTCATAATCCCCTTCGCACTTTGAACAGTAGCGGAACTCCAGATTTGGGTCATCCAGCTCTGTGCGCCCGCAAACAGCACAGCGATGGCGTGCCTTTCCGGGTGTCACAATCTTTGTGGCTTCTTTTTTGAAATTCTGCCGGCGCCGGATTTCGCTCGGCGCATACCGTCTGTTACTCTTATGATTGTTGCGTGTCAGCAATATAAAAATAATCACATTCGCCAGAGACATGATGATCTCCAGTCGTGTGCTCAAGGGTCCAAACACAAAACTGTACAGATAGACTGCACACTCTGCCACGGCAAGCCATTTTGCCTTGATCGGCAGAACAAAAAACAGCAAGAACTGGGCATCCGGGAAATAGATCGCAAATGCCAGAAAAATGGAAAAATTCAAAAATCCGGTCGTCATGACGACGGGCTGTCCCAGTAACAGATACACAACAAGACTCGCAAGCACCTGTCCGATCACGCCCATAAAGAAAAAGACGTTAAAGCGGAAAGCACCCCAGATATTCTCGAGCGTCTGCCCCAGACTGTAATACATAAACAGCGCAATCACTCCGACGAACACACTCGTCATCTTCATACTTCCGATTGCCGGAGGATAAATCAGAAAAGTGACAATTCGCCAGATCTGTCCGTGAAGAATCGCGATCGGATTCAGGCACAGATAATTCCAGTAAAAATAAGGCTGAGCCATATAGAGCACCAGCCCGATTCCATAGAGAATCACAATGTAGTACATCAGATTCTTTATGGCATATCTCTGATATTTTCGTTCCAGATCATAAAAGAACTTCATTCAGTGAGTTTCCTTTCTTAATTAGAAGAGAGCTTTCTCTAAAAAACTTTTTCTAAAGAACAATTTCTTTGAAAAGATTTTTTAGAAAAGATCTTTCTTCGAGAAAATCCATGCAACCACTCCGGTCAGGATCAGGCTGATCGCCATAACAATCCAAAATCCGTATGAAACCGTAGAAAACGGCATCCCGGTCGGACTGACATTCATTCCGTAAAAGCTCGCGACCATCGTCGGAATCGAAAGTACAATCGTGATCGTCGCCAAAAACTTCATCGCGATATTCAGGTTGTTGGAGATGACAGAGCCGAACGCATCCATCATTCCTCCCAGAATTCCGTTGTAGATATTCGCCATCTCGATTGCCTGCTTGTTCTCTATGATAACATCTTCCAGCAGTTCCGTATCTTCCTCATACTTCTTGATTCGCTCACTCTTCATCAGTTTCTCAAGAACCACCTCGTTTGAACGAAGGGATGTTGTGAAATATACCAAGCTCTTCTGAAGTTCCAGAAGCTCAATAAGTTCCCGGTTCTTCTGTGATTTGTGAAGCGTCGTCTCGACCTCCTCACTCTTCTTATCAATAATACGCAGATACTGTAAGTACTGCTGTGCATTCTTGTAAAGAATCTGCAAGATAAATCTTGTCTTCATGTGGGTGTAAAAGTTTTTTACTCGTCCGTCCATAAATGCGTTGAGTACCGGCGTTTCTTCGAGGCAGACTGTAATAATCAGATCACTTGTCATAATGATACCCATAGGGATCGTCACATACCAGTCTTTTTCATTTCTCTCCTCAATCGCAGGAATATCCACCAGAATCAGGCTGTAATTATCTTCAATCTCAATACGGGAACGTTCCTCTTCATCCAGAGGTGCTTTCACATCATCCGGATCGATCTCATAACGCTCGGCAATCTCCAGAATCTCTGTTGCCGTTGGGTCAATCAGAGAAATCCAGCATCCCGGCGTTGTCTCTTCCGTCTGACGGGTCACACCGTCCTCGGTTTTAAAAATACGAATCATTTCTGTTCCCTGCCTATCTGGATTCCGTAATTATGCAAACATTTCTGTCTGCGACGTTATCATTATAAATTCTGCCTGTATTTTTGTCAAACCCATTGCTTATCATTTTTCAATTTCTAACACATTTTCTATTTTTTCTTCACATTTTTTTTACAGAAGAGTAAATTGTAATCATATCCGTTTTATGTTAGACTAATACTCGTATGCCTTTTGGAATACTTCAATGTACATTTATTCAGATTTTTTATCAACTTTTATAAGATTACTAAAAAATTATCAAATTTATCAAAAAATTATCAAGTGCTATCACGTAAAGTAAATAAGCTGCAAGGCTACAAAACATGCAATACGATAACGGTAAGCTTAAAAAAATAACTGTACATGTTCAAAAGAAAAGGAGGCAGGGGGATTCCCCCGCAAATATGAATTCACAGCATAATTTAAAAAACATAACAACGAAAGACCTAACTGAAAAAACTGAAAACCAAATGAAAACCCCTACACAAAATCAAACACCTTACACCTTGGGAATCGACATCGGTTCCACAACGGTTAAGATCGCCGTCTTAGACGGTGACAATCACATATTATTTTCCGACTACGAGCGTCACTTTGCCAATATTCAGGAGACGCTCGCTCTTTTACTGAAAAAAGCGAAGGAACAACTCGGTCCCCTTGAGGTTCACCCGAGCATCACCGGATCAGGCGGACTCACGCTCTCAAGCCACTTACAGGTGCCGTTTACGCAGGAGGTCGTTGCCGTCGCAACTGCGCTTCAGGACTACGCTCCACAGACGGACGTCGCAATCGAGCTCGGCGGTGAAGATGCCAAAATCATCTACTTCACCGGCGGAATCGATCAGCGAATGAACGGAATCTGCGCCGGCGGTACCGGTTCTTTCATCGACCAGATGGCTTCCCTGCTTCAGACGGATGCCTCGGGCTTAAACGACTATGCCAAGAATTATCAGATGATCTACCCGATCGCTGCCCGCTGTGGCGTATTCGCAAAATCTGATATTCAGCCGCTGATCAACGAGGGCGCGACGAGAGAAGACCTCTCCGCCTCGATCTTCCAGGCAGTTGTCAACCAGACAATCAGCGGTCTCGCCTGCGGAAAACCGATCCGCGGAACCGTTGCCTTCCTCGGAGGTCCGCTCCACTTCCTTCCAGAGCTGAGAAAAGCATTTATCCGGACGCTGAACCTCGATCAGGACCACATCGTCGCTCCGGATCACTCTCATCTGTTCGCCGCAGTCGGCTCTGCGATGAACGCAAAGGAGGACGTGACCGTTTCCCTCGATCACATGATCGATCAGCTCTCCTCCGGCATCAAGATGGAGTTTGAGGTCAAACGTATGGAACCGCTGTTTGCGACTCAGGCAGACTATGACACCTTCCTTGCGCGCCATGAAAGCCACACTGTAAAAAGGGGCGATCTGTCGACCTATTCCGGCGAATGTTTCCTCGGAATCGACGCCGGTTCGACGACGACAAAAGTTGCCCTCGTCGGTGAGGACGGAAGCCTTCTCTACCATTTTTATGACAACAACAACGGAAGCACGATTGCGACCGCCATCCGCGCGATGAGCGAGATCAAGGCTCAGCTTCCAGAGACTGCTCATATCGCCTGGTCCTGTTCAACCGGATACGGCGAGGCACTCTTAAAATCCGCATTCATGCTCGACGAGGGCGAGGTCGAGACGATCTCCCACTACTATGCGGCTGCATTCTTTGAGCCGGATGTAGACTGCATCCTCGACATCGGCGGTCAGGACATGAAGTGCATCAAGATCAAGGACGGCACCGTCGACAGCGTGCAGTTGAACGAGGCCTGCTCCTCGGGCTGTGGCTCTTTCATCGAGACATTTGCAAAGTCCTTGAATTACAGCGTGATTGATTTCGCAAAGGCCGCACTCTTTGCAGAGAATCCGACCGACCTTGGAACGCGTTGTACCGTATTCATGAACTCCAACGTCAAGCAGGCACAGAAGGAGGGCGCAACCGTCGCAGACATCTCTGCCGGACTCGCCTACTCCGTCATCAAGAACGCACTCTACAAGGTAATCAAGATCACCAGCCCGTCCGACCTTGGAACGCACGTTGTCGTTCAGGGTGGAACATTCTACAACGACGCAGTTCTTCGCAGTTTCGAGAAGATCTCCGGCTGTGAGGCAGTCCGCCCGGATATCGCCGGCATCATGGGTGCTTTCGGCGCTGCTCTGATCGCAAGAGAGCGTTGCAACCGCTCAAAGGGAACCTCGATGCTCTCGCTCGACAAGATCCTTGCGCTCAAATACGACACTTCGATGGCGCGATGCAAGGGATGTACGAACCACTGCGTTCTGACAATCAACCGCTTCGGCGGTGGTCGCCAGTTCATCAGCGGAAACCGCTGTGAACGCGGACTCGGCAAGGAGAAATCCCGCAAGGAGATCCCGAACCTTTTCGACTACAAGTATCACCGGATGTTCGACTACGAGCCTCTGACGGAGGATCAGGCACCGCATGGCACAATCGGAATCCCGCGCGTGCTTAACATGTACGAGAACTACCCGTTCTGGGCTGTCTTTTTCAAGGAGCTTGGTTTCCGCACCGTGCTCTCCCCACAGTCCACGCGAAAGATCTATGAGCTCGGCATTGAATCGATCCCGAGTGAGTCCGAGTGCTACCCGGCAAAGATCGTTCACGGTCACATCAGCTGGCTGATCCGTCAGGGAATCAAGGAGATCTTTTATCCGTGTATCCCTTACGAGCGCAATGAGACCCCGGAGGCCGGCAACCATTATAACTGCCCGATGGTCACCTCCTATGCGGAGAACATCAAGAACAACGTCGAGGAGCTCGCAGAGAACAACGTTCATTTCATGAACCCGTTCCTCGCATTTACAAATGAGGAGATTCTGACGCGCCAGCTGATCGTCGAGATCGGCAAGGAATACCAGATTTCTTCGGTTGAGATCCAGAAAGCCGCACATCTCGCTTGGCTTGAGCTCTTAAAATCCCGCGAGGATATGGAGAAGAAGGGCGAGGAGACAATCGCATGGCTGAAAGAACATGGCAAACACGGAATCGTGCTCGCCGGTCGTCCTTATCACGTCGATCCGGAGATCAACCACGGAATCCCGGAACTCATCACTTCCTATGGAATGGCAGTTCTGACCGAGGACTCGATCTGTCATCTCGGTGAGGTTGAGCGCCCACTGATTGTCACCGACCAGTGGATGTACCATTCCCGTCTCTACAAGGCGGCCTCCTACGTCAAGAAGAGTGACTGTCTCGACCTGATTCAGTTAAACTCCTTCGGCTGTGGACTTGACGCCGTGACAACCGACCAGGTCCATGATATTCTCACCAAATCTGGAAAGATTTATACGGTGCTCAAGATCGATGAGGTCAACAACCTCGGCGCAGCGCGCATTCGTGTCCGCTCCCTGATCGCCGCTCTTCGTGTCCGCGACCAGAAGCACTTTGAGCGCAAGGTCGTATCGAGCGCTTACAACCGTGTCGTCTTCACCAAAGAGATGAAGAAGAACTACACGCTCCTGTGCCCGCAGATGTCTCCGATCCACTTTGAGCTGATTGAGCCGGCAATCCGCACATTTGGATACAACATTGAGGTACTCCAGAATGACAGCCGAAATGCGATCGATGTCGGTCTGAAATACGTCAACAACGACGCATGCTACCCGTCGCTGATCGTCATCGGACAGATCATGGATGCCCTGCTCTCCGGAAAGTATGACCTCGACCACACCGCAGTCTTCATGAGCCAGACCGGTGGCGGTTGCCGTGCATCGAACTACATCGGCTTCATCCGCCGCGCGCTCGAGAAAGCCGGAATGCCTCAGGTTCCTGTAATCTCAGTCAACGCAAACGGCATGGAGACAAACCCGGGATTCAACTTCACTCCGGGTCTGATCACAAAGGCCATGCAGGCAGTCGTGTACGGAGATGTCTTCATGCGCGTGCTCTATGCAACCCGCCCATATGAGAAGGTTCCGGGCTCCGCAAATGCCCTTCACGAGAAATGGAAGGCTCGCTGTGTCAAGAGTCTCTCAACCCGCTCCGCTGGCATGGTGGAATTTGGAAGAAACCTGCGTGGAATCGTCCGCGATTTCGATCGCCTTGAGCGCACCGGCGCGCAGAAGCCGAAGGTCGGCATTGTCGGAGAGATCCTTGTAAAGTTCTCCCCGCTCGCAAACAACCACATCGTCGAGCTGCTTGAATCTGAAGGCGCAGAAGCTGTGATGCCGGATCTGATGGATTTCCTGCTGTACTGCTTCTACAACAGCAACTTCAAGGCAGATCACCTCGGTGGAAAGAAGTCCTCCGCCCGCCTGTGCAACCTCGGAATCTCCCTGCTTGAGTACTTCCGAAAGACCGCACGAAAAGAACTTGAGAAGAGCGAGCACTTCACTCCGCCGTCCCGCATCTGGGAGCTTGCAGACATGGCTAAAAACTATGTCTCCCTCGGAAACCAGACCGGTGAGGGATGGTTTTTGACCGGTGAGATGCTTGAGCTGATCCACAGCGGTGTCAAGAATATCGTCTGCACCCAGCCGTTCGGATGCCTGCCGAACCACATCGTCGGAAAGGGTGTCATCAAGGAACTGCGCCAGAGTCATCCGGATGCAAACATCATTGCCGTCGACTACGATCCGGGCGCAAGTGAGGTCAACCAGCTCAACCGAATCAAACTGATGCTGGCAACCGCACAGAAAAACTTGAAGACGACAAAATAATAATAACAGGAATAAGGGAATAAAAGAATTTAGAAATCAGAAATTAAAAATCCCTGCGAAAAACTCATAAAAAAATTTGCAAACAAGAAAACCTCCGATCATCAGATTTTAAGTCTGACGATTGGAGGTTTTCTTGTTTTAACGTTTCGTTTTATTTTGTTTTTTCAGGATTTCCTCAGCTTCTATTTATCTGTTGTCCTTCCCTGCTTTCTTTATTTCTTCTCTCTCATCATTATCCTTCCTTAGCGTCTTCCATCATCTCCAAAAATTTCTTCACCTCCACAGCTACTCGCCCCTTTCTCCACACAAGCAAAATCTCCGTTGCAAGATCCGCGTCCTTGATCTCCCACGCTTTCAATTTTTCCGACTGCTTCAGCATCGAAGCCGGAAGAATCGCAATTCCAAGTCCCTTTTCTGCTATAATGAGTGCTGTGCGGGCATCTTCACACGCGCAATAAATATTCTGCGTCACACCGGCTTTTTCAAAGACTGAGAGCATGTACTTTTGATAACGACGCGAAAGAATCAGTGGCTGATCCATCAGTTCATGCAGACTTACAGAGGTCTTCCCCTCAAACAACGGATACTCTGGAATCGCCATCGCAAGCAGTCGTTCCTTCGCAAGTGATTTTACTTCACAGCCACTGAGTGCAATCGGAGTTCACAAGGTCGTGATATCGACCTGCTGATTCTCCATCTGCTCTTTCAATGTAAATGTAGACCCCTCATGAATATCGAATCGAATCTGCGGATATCGCCTTGCAAATTGCTGAAGATAGTTTGACATCATCGAAACCGTGGATGGCGTCATCCCAATATGCAAGGTTGTTGCCTGACTGGATTTTAGCACTTCACTCTTCGTCAGTTCTGTGAGTGTCAAAATCTTCTCTGCCTGTTCGTAAAGGGTTTTTCCCGCCTCCGTCAGCGTGATTCTCTTTGTTCCGCGCAGGAAAAGTGATACTTTCAACTCTTCTTCCATCATCTTAATCTGGTAGCTGAGCGGTGGTTGCGTCATATGCAGTTCTCTCGCCGCTCCGCTGATCGTCCCAGCTTCCACAATCGCACGAAAATATTCCAGCTGTTTGATTTCCATCTTGTTTCTCCATAAACATACAAATTTTATTTAATTTCGATATAAATTCAATAATTTACATATATCTTATCGCTTGCTATACTTGAAATCAAGAAAAATAATAAATAAAAGAAAGGAACAAAAACGATTTCCATGAAACGAGTTGATTTTGAAAATGGAACGATAACCGGCAACATCCTTGGGGCAACCCTCCCGATGCTTGTCGCCCAGATTCTAAACTTACTGTACAATATCGTGGACCGCATTTACATTGCCCGCATCCCAGGAGAGGGAACGACCGCACTCGGAGCTGTCGGACTGTGCTTTCCACTCATTGTCATTATCACCGCATTCTCCAACCTCTTCGGAAGTGGCGGTGCCCCTCTCTTTTCCATTCAGAGAGGAAAGAAAAATCTGCAAAAAGCTACACACATTATGGCGACTTCGTTTACCATGCTCTGCTTCAGTGCAGTTATTCTGATGGGAATCGGACTAATCCTTTCTCGTCCGCTTCTGATTCTGTTTGGCGCATCCGAAAACGCAATGACCTACGCTCATCCTTATCTGACGCTTTACCTGATTGGCACGCTTCCGTCGATGATTGCTGTCGGAATGAACCCGTTTATCAATGCTCAGGGGTACTCACTGATTGGAATGTTTTCTGTCACAATCGGAGCGATCGCCAATCTGTTGCTTGATCCACTTTTTATCTTTGCACTTGGCTTAGGTGTGCGTGGAGCCGCGATTGCGACTGTCATTTCCCAGTGTCTGTCCGCTCTCTTTGTGCTGTATTTCCTCACAAAAAAGGCAGAACTGAAACTGCGTTTTCTTCGTAAAAGTGAATGGAAAGGCTCTGTCGCTTCTGCAAAGGAAATTATCAGTCTTGGAACTGCCGGATTCATCATGCAGTTGACAAACAGCCTTGTAACAATCTGTTGCAACCATGTTCTTTCCGTCACCGGAGGCGATATCTACATCTCCGTCATGACGATTGTGTCGAGCGTCCGTCAGCTCGTGGAGACCCCGATCTATGCGATCACAGAGGGTTCCTCCCCGATTTTAAGCTACAATTATGGTGCCAGACGCCCTGCGCGTGTAAAGAATGCCGGAGTTGTCATGGGACTCTTGATTCTCGGATACACCGCTATCATGTGGAGTCTTATCATCCTGATTCCGGATACCCTGATCCGTGTTTTCAGTTCCGACGCACAGCTGGTACAGGATTCTGTTCCTGCTCTGAAACAATACTTTGCCGCATTTATCTTTATGGATCTGCAATACCTCGGTCAGACCGTATTTAAATCCTTAAACAAAAAGAAGCAGGCGATCTTCTTCTCCCTGCTCCGCAAAGTCTTTATCGTTGTACCGCTGACCTACCTGATGCCGTATGCGCTTCATATGGGAACCTCCGGCGTCTTCCTGGCCGAACCGGTATCCAACCTTATCGGCGGAAGCCTCTGCTTTATCACGATGCTGTTCATGGTACTGCCGGAATTAAAGCGAATGGAACTGGAAAAGTAATCGAACCTAAAACAGGGCGCATGGGGAAATCCCCATACGCCCTGTTCTTTATATGATTGACTCAGCTCTTATTCAGATACGCATTTTCGATCTTAAATACCACAGAATTTTTTATACCTGACCATCAGTTACGCAGGCATCAATCTTTGCAGAGTATCCCAGAGTACCCTCTACGGTGGTCATCTCGGTAATCTTGCTGTCAGATGCGCCCGGTACACGGAAGTCATGGTTGTCCAGTCTTACAACCGGGGTCTCAACCGGCTTCTCGAGCTGTGGAACGTAGTCATACGGATAACGGTAAGCACGGTATACCATCTCACGCATGCCCTTGAACGGTGCGATGAACTCCCAAACAACTTCCTTGTCCGGAGTCACCTCGAACATTCTCATATAGCAGCCTTCACAGATCAGGGTGTTGCCGTTTGGCAGACGCTGTGCGGAGCTGATCAGCGGGCTGTAGAACTTGGAGTCTGCAACGATGCCCATCATACCGCCGAAGGTACGGCCGGAGAACTCCCAAACAACTTCCAAAGTGGTCGGGTCAATTTCCAGAACACGAGAGTGGTCACGCAGATCTGCCTTACCACCATCGCGGCTGCAACGGCTCGGCATACCATATCCAGCCCATCCACCGTTATCGAACAGAAGGATGTTGCCCTCACCCGGAAGTCCCTTCGGGATCATATGGCAGTGATGCTGACCGATGATCTGGCCGATGATTCTCAGCTCTTTGGACTCGGTGAAGTCCGGACCGATCTTCCAAACAATCTTACCGGTCTTCTTGCTGATGATTGCCATGATGTTTGCCTCACGAGCATCCCAGATGATGTTCTCCGGGTTGAATCTCTCATCGCCTGCATCATACCACTTGTTCGGTCCAAGTACGCTCATGGAGTTGATGTGCATCCAGTCACTCTGTCCGCCACCATTCTCATGGATGTTAGGGTTACGAGCCAGAACGTTCTTTGCGATCTCGCTGAAGCCTAACTCGTTGAAGTGCTGGCTTACATGCCACTCCCAGACGATATTGCCTTCCCAGTCAACCTCGATGAAGACATCATCCAGCAGACGATGCTCACTGATCTTCTTGTTGTAAACATCCTCATGGCACAGGATCAGAGTATTGCCACTCTCAGTCTTTGCCTCCATGCCCGGAACGTAGTAACCAACCGGGTTACCCTCTCTCTGGTAGTCATGGTGCTGACGAGCGATCCATCTCTTGTCGCCATCATCATCTACGAGCTCTTTCTTATCGAATTTCCATACTACTTTACCATCCCAGTCAACCTCTACAACATCGGTCTGGTCCTGATAACCGAATTTCGGATCACGAAGTCCTAAGCTACCCATCAGATAGCCACCCGGAAGCAGTTTGTTCGGGAATCCCTGAACATCCTTCCAAACCTTCTTGACGTTACCATTCATGTCGACCAGAACAGCACCAATTCCCTGACACTGCATCAGCGTATAACCGCTCCATGCCTTCTCCGGATCATAAATTGTTGTTCCCATCGGGTATACATTGTAAAGTCCCATTGCGAAAACCCTCCTTCTATGATGTCTTGGTTATTTATCTTTTGTCAAATCTCCCCCAAAGAAAAGACTTGCCAGAATTCTTATTAAATAATAATTAATTTAAGTAGTAATCTTATCTGAATGAAATTCCAAATTAATGATTTAGAGATTTAAACATACTTCTCAATCATGTCGGCGTACTCGTCTTCCTCATGATTGCCTGCCAGCTTCTCCTTCAGCTCGCCATTATCGAAAATGCAAACCTGCGGAACGCCCTTCATCATCATCTTCTCAAATAACTGCTGTTCCTCTTCTACATCAATCTCATAAAACGGAAGCTTTCCTTTATAATCTGCTTCCAGATCGTCCAGAATTCCATGAATACCCTGACATACATGACAGCTCTTTCTGGAAAATACAACCAGACAGGTCTCTCCATCGTTCTCTACATACTCACGAAATGCAGTTGTATTTAACTTCTTCATGATATCTTCCTCCTATTAAAAAACACGTCTTAATACGCTTTTTTTCTCATGTTTTTCAAATGTTTCACTGACATTGATAATAGTATAACATTTTCTTTGTACATAAACAATAACATATGCTATGGATTTTTCAGAAAAATATGATAAAATATTGATGTAGACTGTCGTGATTAGATAAAAGCGCAGAGCTGTATTGTTTTTTGAAGTCTGGAGGGAATATTATGGATGCAATGTATGATCTGATTATTATTGGAGGCGGTCCGGCAGGACTCGCAGCTGGAATATATGGCGGACGTGCCCACTTGAAAACTCTGATTCTGGAAAAAGGAACCGTTGGCGGACGTGCCTACACGACCCGCGAGATTGTAAACTACCCGGGTGTCGCTGATACCTCTGGTCCAAACCTGACTCAGGGTATGGCAGAGCAGGCTGAGAGCTTTGGCGTAGAGATCAAGCGTGAGCCGGTAAAATCTATGGATGTAACCGGAAATATCAAACTTGTCAACACCCGCAGACACCAGTACGGTGCAAAGGCAATCGTGATTGCAACCGGAACTTCTGCCCGTGTACTCGGAATCCCGGGCGAGCGTGAGCTTACCGGTCAGGGCGTTGCCTACTGCGCAACCTGTGATGCAGAGTTCTTCAAGGATCAGCATGTTGTTGTCGTTGGAAGTGGCGACCAGGGTATTGAGGAAGGCATGTACATTACCAAGTTTGCAAGCCGTGTCACCGTTGTCGTTCTGCACGACGAGGGAATTCTCGACTGCAACCGTGAGTCCGCAGCCAAAGCATTCCAGAATCCGAAGATGGACTTCATCTGGAACAGCGTCCTCGCAGAAGTTTGCGGTACCGATGAGGTTACCGGCGTCAAGATCAAGAATATGAAGACCGGCGAGATCACCGATTTCCCGTGCGACGGAGTCTTCTTCTTCGTAGGCATGATCCCGGAGACCAAGTGGTTGCCGGAGGAGATCGCGAAGGATTCCCGCGGTTGGCTTCAGGTTAATGACCGCATGGAGACCAGCGCACCGGGCGTATACGCTGCCGGCGATGTCCGCGAAAAATATCTGCGTCAGGTATCGACCGCAATCTCTGACGGAGCTGTCGCTGCAACCGCAGCAGAGCGTTACATCGAAGATGTCGATGATTTCGAGAAGCGCGTTCTCGGTCAGGGTGACTGTGTTGTCCTCGGCTTCTGGAGCCCGGAGTTTGAGGGAAGCCTTGACGCAATCGGCAAGCTCTCCACTGACAAGACCGTGATGGAGATCGATACCACCCGCAACAAGTATCTCGTAAACCGCTATCACATCACTCTCGATGAGAACCATCCGGCAGTTGCCATTATGGTCAACAACCAGGGTGAGGTTGTGGAGACACTGCTGTAATTTACGATGTGATGAATTATGAATTGATGGATACAATTCATTTTAATCAAGTAAAAAACCAAGAAGGCGGATGCATCCACGATGCACCCGCCTTTCTCAAAAAAACACATAAAAAATACAGCCGAGATTAAGAAAAACCAGATTTATGTTTTCAGATCGATTTTTTCTCTCCCGACTGTATTTTCATACTCAAATTTTACACAGATAGCTTGTCTGCTCAGGTTTTCCATTTCTTCGATCCCACGGACCGCTGTACAGGCTGACTATCGCGCTTGCGCCATCTGACTTTGGCTCGATCGTGAATACCTGATAGTACTCTCCATTCACCATACGGATCTGCATCTCCAGTTTTTCTTCTTTTGTCCATCTCACCGCTGTCCATACCCGATAATCGCCCCAGAGCGTGCAGAGAAGTCCCTCTTCTGGCTCTCCCTCTCCGACAGGCAATTTCGCATGATTTCGGTTATCTTCGCTGAGTAAGAACAGTTTTCCATTCTCCCGCACAAAACGAAGTTTCTGAATGCCGTTTCTCTGCTGTTCCGTCCATGTTGAGGTAAAGAAATTTTTAACTCTGCCCTTCGACAGAACAGACTCTCTGTTTTCAGGGAAAATCAGATCCCGGTCAAGCAGTGCCTTCCAAAGCACTTCTGCCCGCTCCGCACTCACCTGATCTTCCATTTCCCATTGAATATGAAGCGTCGCTTTTATCTTTTCAAGTTCTGCCTCAATCTCCACCTGATTCTCGGAAAGTCCCGATTTCCCTGCTCCCGTCGTCTTATTTGTTCCATCTATTTCATCTTCTTTCGGCTCTGCCTTGATTGCCGGAACGAGATCCTTCCAGATCAGCCGAAGAATCTCCTCGGTGACACACTCTCCGCAGGTCGTGATCACTGCCGTATCCAGATCCTTGAACACAACGCCAAACTGACCATACATGCCGTCAAAACGGAACGTATTCGGCACCTGACACATCCAGACCTGGAATCCGTATCCGCATTTCCAGTCCTCCCAGTCCGGATTTGAACCATCCTTTGAATCGGCAAACTGAACACGCGTCATTCTCTCCACCCAATCTTTTGGAATCAGCTGTTTTCCGTTCCAGCATCCCTTATTCAGATAGAGCTGTGTGATCTTTGCCATGTCCTCGGTTTTCAAATGGCTTCCGCCACCGCCCTGATCTTTTCCGGACGTACAAGTATCGCAGGAGACTCCTGTGATTCCAAGATGGCGGAAGACGCGAAGCTCAAGAAACTGGAACAGATTGTAACCGGTCACGCGCTTCACGACTGCCGAGAGCATGCTTGTTCCCATCGAATCGTACAGAAATACCGTTCCTGGGCGATTGACGATCGGTTGAGTGAGGAACGTCTTCACCTCATCATCACAACCATGACGATCCGGCACTGACGCATGACCGCTCGTCATCGTGAGCAGAGTCCACAGCGTGATCTCATCGAGAAGTCCATTCTGGTGATCCACCTCATACTCCGGAAAATAGGAAATCAGTGGGTCATCCAACGAGATGCGTCCCTCTCCCTCAAGAATTCCGATTGCAGTTGCCACAAGTCCTTTCGTGAATGAGTGCATCAGATGCTCCTCTTCTAACTCATACGGAGCCCAACTGCACTCATAGGCAACTTTGCCATGTCTGACAATCATAAACGTATGAAGGTGATAATCTCCCTCTTCTATCTCATCGAGAAATCTCTTTACTCCCGAAGCCTCAATTCCAACTTCCGAAAGACTGCATCGCTTCAGATGCGCCTGTTCCTCTGTTCTCATCGCTCTTTCTCCTCTCTCAAATCCACTCGAACGCAATGTCTTCACTTTATCCAAATACTCTGTGATTCTGATTCTAACGATCTAATGAATATTCTTTAACAGAATTCTTTTTCGTTTCCATCTTCCGTGTAGGTGATCCGGCTCACCTTTGATTTCAAATCGGTGTGAAGCTCTGCCCACTCCCTTCCATTCTCCCAGCGCACAGCGAGCGTGTACGGATCACTGTCAAGCAGATGCATCTCTCCATTGAATGCCGGATGTGTATTGCGAAGTTCCATCATGCGGAGCAGTTTTGCGACAACCGGACGTTTTACCTCCTCGCCCACCTGCTCAAGCGTATAGTATCTGCGGTTGATGTCACGTCCCTCTCCGCTCTCTCTTAAAAGCTCCTCATCGTTGATTCCGGCAAGCATTCCCATGTAGTAAACCATCGGGATTCCCGGTGTGAAGAACTGGATCGCTCTTGCACTCAAATATGCCTCATCATCCTCCCCGAGTGCGGAATAGTAGGAGCAGTTCACCTGATAAGCGTCAAAATAGGTGTGGGAAGATTTCGTGCTGATTCCACGGGAAACCGGACAGATTGAGTAAATCTTCTCGAGCGTCCGACGAATCTCCTCGTCCGGAAGCAGATGATAGGTATCCATAACACCAATTCCATCATGAGTATCAAGCGTCGTAAACTGATTCTTCGGGCAGATCTTCAGCCAGTTTTTCAGATAAATCGCATCTCCAAAATGAAGGGCCTGAAGAACAAGAAGAGGAAGCGCAAAGTCATAGGTCGCATAACCTCTTGCATCAAGTTTGAGCTGAGTGAAATACGTCTCATGAATCTCCGGGAGCACATCGATTCCGTATGGTTTTAAGAAATCTCTCTGTTCATCGAGAAGTTCCCATACCTGCGGTTCCAGGAAGAAACAGCTCGTGTCCGGGCGTTTTGTCGCATAGCCGAACGCATCAAGACGAATCAGTGCGGCGCCGTGCTCGGTCAGAAATCTCAAATTATCCTGGATAAATTCCTTTACTGCCGGCTTTTCACAGTCAATATCGATCTGCTCGGAGCTGAATGTACTCCAGATCTTCTCCGTTGTACCATCTGCAAACTGAGCATCAACAGACGGACCTCCATCCTTTCTCTTGTAAATCTTTTCAAGCTGTTCTGCGGTCGGTTCTCCTCCCTCCCAGAACTCCTTAAAGCGAATGAAGAAATCCCGATACGGCGAAGCGTCCTTTTTCTCGAGATAGTCGAGATACTCCGGACTGTGTGCCGACACATGATTGATCATGTAGTCATACATCAGATAATACTTTGATGCCAGTCTCTCAATGTCAGACCAGTCACCAAATGCAGGATCTACTTTCTTGTAAGTGATTGGTGCAAATCCCCGGTCTGCCGAGGACGGGAAAAACGGAAGAATGTGAAGACCTCCGATCGCCTTTCCAATCGATTTGTCGAGAACTTCCTCCAATTCTTTTAAATTCATTCCCATGCTGTCTGCGTAAGTGATCAGCATAATCTGATTTGTCACTTTCTTCTTCGCCTTTTCCATATCAGGTCGTTCTCCTTTCTATAAATGTTACTGGGATTGTCTGGGTCTCCGGAACTTTTTCTCCGGCGATCAATGCCACTAACGTGTCCATCGTCGCCTTCACAAGATCTGGGATATTCTGACGGATCGAGGTCAGTGGCGGATAGACAAGACGGCTTAAAATCACATCGTCATAACCGACAATCTTGATCTCATCCGGGATCTTGTATCCAAGTGAAAATGCCATCTGAATACACTGTGCTCCGATGATGTCGGAACTTGCAAAAATTCCGTCCATATTTGGATTTTCGTTAAATACCTGAGAGACGATGCGGGAATACTCCATTGTCTTGAGCATCTCCTCATCCGCAGAATACACCTTGCAGGATGCGCCCTGTCGCTCACACTCCCGGATAAACGACACCGTTCTCTCATCTGCGGAGAGATGAAGATTTCTCTGACCACTGATCGTCACGAGATTCCTGCATCCTCTCGCCAGAAGATGACGCGCTGCTAAAAATCCACCCTGCGCATTGTCCGACAGAATCGCCGGAAGTCCTGCAAACACGTTCTCAAGTGTCACTGCCGGAACCTTCATGTCTTCCAAGAAATCGCTTCCCATCGAGTGAGAGGCATAAATAATTCCGTCCACCATTGTCCGGCGCAAAAGTCCGACGCTGTGTTTCTCTTTCTTATAATCATAATCCGAGGCAGATACCATCAGCTTGTAGCCTCTTGTGTAGGAATCGTACTCAAATGCGTGAACCAGTTCCGCGAAAAACGGATGCTGAATACTCGGAACGATGAGTCCGATGATGTTGAGGCTGTTCTTCCCGAGCGCTCTCGCCACATCATTCGGCATGTATCCAAGCTCCTCCATCGCACGCTTCACCGCCGTCTTCGTGTTCTCGCTAAGCGGTCCCCGATTGTTCATCACTCTCGACACAGTTGTGACAGAAACTCCTGCCCGCACTGCTACATCTTTGATTGTCACCATCTGTATCCCCTCCAAAATTCCAGCAACGTCTTTCTCTTTCCTTTTCCTGAGCTTTCTTTTCTGAGCTTATTTCTCTGAACTTATTTCTCTAATCCTGCTTGGCGCATAGTTCATCACTCATAAAATTGGTTCGCCTTATTTCTATGTTTTGCCTTATTCTTATTTTTTCGTTGCTTTCTCTCTTTTATTGCCGAATCTCTTATCGATCTCTTAACTCAAGAAAATTTCAGCATTTCAGGATACATTGTATCATGATTTGACTGCACCTGCTACTACACCGCCAATAATATATTTTTGCAGACAGACGTACACGACAATGATCGGGGCTACGATCATCACGAGTGCTGCCATGATCTTTCCGAGATCATTCGAGAAGGTTCCATAGAATGTGCGGATTGCAAGCGGAAGGGTGTACAGATTCTTCTTTCCGAGAACCAGATTCGGAAGCAGGTAATCGTTCCAGAGTCCGAGCAGATTCAGAATCAGAATCGTCGAAAGAATCGGTTTCATCAGCGGAAGTACTACCTTGAAAAAGATCTGAGGTCTGGTACATCCATCAATCTTTGCCGCTTCCTCAAGCGCCATCGGTACATTCGTCTTGATAAAGCCGTGACACATGAAAATCGCCATTCCTGTTCCGAATCCCAGGTTCATGAAGATCAGCGTTGCTCTTGAATTCAGGATTCCAAAGACATTTCCATAAATCGAGACAAGCGGAATCATAATAACCTGAAATGGAACTACCATATAGGCAACCATCAGTGCGAAAAAAATCTTGCATGCGAGCCAGTCTGTCCGGACAAAGAGATAAGCCGCCATCGATGAGAACAGGAGAATCAGTATTACGCTGACTCCGCTCACCAGAATACTGTTAAAGAATGCAGATCCGAAATCCATCTCCGTAAATGCCTTCACATAGTTGACAAACTGAAATCCCTTGTCATCCACAAGCGCCAGCGGATTCTTGACGATATTAACTTTGCGCTTTAAGGAGTTGATGATTACCATGAAAAACGGAATCATATAAAACAGAAACATCAGAGTGACAAAGATTGTCTTTGCAACCTGCTCCACAGTCTTCTTTGTTCCGCCAACCTGCATGGACTTTCCTGCTTTTGCCATTATGCTTCCACCTCCTTGGATTTTCCCATCGAGATCTGAATGAATGCGATGATTCCCATCACAAGAAACAGAACCAGTGCTTCAGCCTGTCCCAAACCGTACTGATGATTTTCAAATGCCTGCGTGTAAATGTGCATTGCTGCGAGCTTTGTGCTGTCATACGGACCGCCTGCCGTCAGGGAGAGGTTCAGGTCATAGACTTTGAAGCATCTCGTGATTGACAGAAACAGACAGGTGACAAATGCCGGAACCATCATCGGCATCCGAATGTAACGGGTCAGCTGGGAGGCATTTGCTCCATCAATTCGTGCCGCCTCAAGAAGATCGGTCGGAACACTCACAAATCCCGAGATATAGATCAGAAGCATATATCCGGAATACTGCCAGGTCGTGACGATGACGAGTGCCGTAAACGCTCCACCCGGAGAAGACAGCCAAGATTTTGCAAAAATCGGAAGGGAAATTATATTTCCAAGATCCACCATAACTCTCGAAAAAATGAACTGCCAAATGTATCCGAGAACAATTCCGCCGATCAGGTTCGGGGTAAAAAATCCTGCACGCAGGAAATTCTGTCCCTTGATTCCGCTCGTCAGAAGATAAGCCAATGCAAATGCCAATGCATTAATAAAGACAACCGACAGCGCCACATACTTAACCGTAAGCCAGAGCGAATTCCAGAATGCTCCATCCTGAAAAACTGCTATATAGTTTGTCAGACCTACGAACGGCTTTGCGTTTGTGAAACCATCCCATCCGGTAAAGGTCAGATATACACCGTAAATCATCGGGATGATTACCACAAGAACAAAGGAAATCACCGCCGGTCCTGCAAAGATCAGGAATGTTCCGCATTTCCTTCCAAAACTTTCTTTTGCTTTCATATTGATCCAAACTCCTTTTTATGTCCTCACAAAATCAACGGACGCGCCACCGGCGTCTCCTCGACATGCAACAAAACAAAGATATATGCCTTGAAAATTTCCTACTATCCCAAAACAGGCACCGGATCGAAAGACATCTCTTCCTCTCCAGTGCCTGTCCTCCGATGAAGAATCCCGAAACTCAGGATTATTTCCACGTTAATGTTTCATGGTTCATGACTTGTGATTCATGATTCGTCATTAGTGATTCTTCCAGTAATCATCCAGATAACCTGCAAGCTCTGTTCTGTCCAGCTCTCCTGCCAGATACTTCTGCATGTAAGCAGCCAAAGTGCTTCTGTGATCAGACGGGATCGGAACGTAAGCATTGACCTTGCCCTCATCAACATATTTCTTTACGCTCTTATTGAAATCGTTCGTCATATCCAGCTTGATATTGCTGAATGCCGGAACCAGGTTACACTTGTTGACAATCAGATCCTGACCTTCCTCGTCATATACAAGCCAGTTGAGGAAATCTTTTGCTGCCTCCTGCTGTTCCGGAGTTGCCTTCACATTGTCGATTGCGATGAACTTCGTTGCATTTGCGTTCAGCTGACCAGCAGAGGTAAAATCACCATTTACCGGGTACGGCATGATTCCATAGCTCATGCTTCCGTCTACATACTCCTTGGTATCCGGCCATGCCCAGCTTCCGTTCAGCCAGAAAGCGGACTCACCCTCAGCGAGATAGCTTGCATTCAGATCGTAGTCTGCTGCGAGCGGATCTGCCTTGTTGATGTTGTTGTCAATCAGCACATCCATCGTGTCATAGAGAGCATTGAATACGGCATCATCCTCAAAGTTTGCCTTTCCCTGTCTTACCTCATCGAGGAAAGCAAGTGCATCCTCTGCCTTTCCGGTGTGCATCTTGTAGATGTACTGTAAGAAGTGCTGTCCGATCGACCAGTCCTCAGAGTTTAAGATCACCGGACTCTCCATTCCGCCCTCTTTCAGCTTCTCAAGAAGAGGCTTGAACTCATCCAATGTCACATAATCCTCCGGCTTGAACTCCTCACCGGTGATCTCCTCAATTGCGGTCTTGTTGTAGATCAGACCTGCTGCCTCGATACACAGCGGGAATCCGTAGAGGTTATCATCTACCTTGATGCCGAGCAGATCGCCACCGTCTGCAACCCACTTCTCATCGTTGAGCGGGAGCAGTTTCTCCGCTGCAACATCCTTGATATTGGAATAATCTCCGATGATCAGCGTCGCCGGATCACCTGCCGCATACTTCTGCGCAATCACCTCACCCGGCTTATCGGTGCTGTAAACCTCAATCTCGACACCGGTCTTCTGCTGGTAATCTTTCACAGCTTCCTCAAGCGCATCTTCGATCTCCGGTTTGCTGTTCATCATCGTGAGTTTCACGCCCTCACCAGATGCAGAAGAAGACTCAGTTGCTGATTCACTGCCTGCCTCAGCAGAAGTGTTCTCCGCTGTCGTCTCAGCGCTCTGTCCGGAAGAACATCCCATCACGCTACCTGCCGTCATCGCAACTGCCATTGAACATGCTACCAATCTTCTCAATTTCATTTTGTTTCCTCCTCACTTTTGAATCTATTCCGTTTGTTTCTCTGTGTCTATAATATAGAGCATTTTTATCTAAATGTCAATCGTTTTCATAATTTTATTTTGTACATTTTCATATTATTTTTGCTATGCATCTATAGTTTTCGCCTTATAAGTGTCTTTTTATCCTGTTTTTTTGCTGTTTTTGTCGGTTTTTTATCGATTTTACCGTCAGATCGTTTGTGTTTTCCCTTTGGCGTATTTTTGTTATGTTAATCGTTTTCACACCGAGGTAGAAAAGTAAAACCTTACGTTTCAATCATGATAAGCTCCGTTGACGAGAAAGTCTATACAAACCCGTTTGAAACGTCGGTGCTTAGACCGCGTACTCTGCGGTCTTATGTACCGCTACGTTCGCTCTGCGTATCAAGGACGCGCCAGTGACGCGTCCGCTGATTGAGACTCGGAGCGCGAGCGTGTTTGTATGACTTTACTCGTTTAGCGGAGCGGACCGAGTCATATTTTCTATAATACAAAAAAGAGCCCCTGACTCCCCGCACTTCTTATGCTGGGAAATCAAAGACCCTTTTCTCAAATCACATTTAATTAGATATAATACATATCACAGCCGTAGGCGCTGTACTCTTCTGCCTCTTTGACGAGATCGGCGAGTGTGAGCTGGGTGAGAATGTTGTTGAGTGCCTGATTCACCTGATCGACAATCAGTTTCTGCACGGCTCTCGGTGCACCCTGGGACTTGCAATTCTCCGGGATCTCCTCGTTCTCGAGGCAAAACGAACCCTCAAGCACCGTCACAATATCTGCCACACTGATCTCTTTCGGATCACGGCTCAAGAAATATCCGCCCTGCGGTCCTTTGACGCTCTTCACAATCCCCGCTTTCCTGAGACTCGCAAATACCTGCTCCAGATACTGCGGAGAAATTCCGTTGCGCTCTGCCACATTTCCAAGCGCCACCTGCTCATCCCGTGAATGGATCGCCAGATCGATCAGTGCCCGAAGTCCGTATCTGCTCTTCATGGAAAGCTTCATGAGATTTACTCCTCTCCAAACAGAGGGGTGGAATAATAGCGGTCTCCGTTATCCGGAAGCAGAGCTACGATCGTCTTACCCTTGTTCTCCGGACGCTTTGCAAGCTGGATTGCACCGTAGAGAGCAGCACCGGAAGAGATTCCGACTAAAACGCCCTCTTTCTTTGCGAGCAGTTTGCCGGTTGCAAATGCATCCTCGTTTGCTACGGTAAATACCTCGTCATATACCTTGGTGTTCAGGACATCCGGAACGAAGCCAGCGCCGATTCCCTGAATCTTGTGCGGACCGCTCTTGCCCTCAGACAGAACCGGTGAGCTTGCCGGCTCAAGTGCAACGATCTTCACGTTCGGGTTCTGGGACTTCAGATACTCGCCAACACCAGTCAGGGTACCGCCGGTACCAACACCTGCGATGAAGATGTCTACCTTTCCGTCTGTATCGTTCCAGATCTCCGGACCGGTTGTCTTTCTGTGGATTGCCGGGTTTGCCGGGTTTGTGAACTGTCCCGGGATGAAGCTGTTCGGGATCTCCTTTGCGAGCTCCTCAGCCTTTGCGATTGCGCCCTTCATGCCCTTAGCACCCTCGGTCAGAACAAGCTCTGCGCCGTATGCCTTGAGGATGTTTCTGCGCTCTACGCTCATCGTCTCCGGCATCGTCAGAATCAGACGATATCCTCTGGATGCTGCGATCGATGCAAGACCGATACCGGTGTTTCCGGAGGTCGGCTCGATGATGACAGAACCCTCTTTCAGGATTCCTTTCTCCTCTGCATCCTCAATCATTGCCTTTGCGATACGATCCTTAACGCTTCCTGCCGGATTGAAGTACTCCAGCTTTACCAGAACCTTTGCCTCAAGTCCCAGCTCCTTCTCAATATTTGTCACCTCTACAAGAGGGGTATTTCCAATCAGATTCTGAACTCCCTTATAAATGTTAGCCATATTCGTTCCCATCCTTTCACTGATTTGATTTTTCATAATTGTCTTGCGCCTTCACGGCTACAAAATCCATCCAACTCTTTATTCTTAAGTTATCCTACTTATTTACTAGGAATTGTCTGTATTATAATCCTGCTTTACCTATTTGTCAAGTATGTTTTATAGGTTTTATTTTTAGTTTTTATAATCATCTGATTTCCCCTCCAATGCTCAACTCTTCCATCCGCTTCACCTTGAAAAGGATTTTCTGCCAAAAAGAGATTCCCAAACGGGAATCTCTTCTCACAATTCTTATTCTCACACGTTTTCTCACGCTTCCGGATACTCGATGATATAGTGATCATAGGCATTGATGACTGTCGTATTCTGATACTTGTCCTTGCGCTTAAACCCTTTTCCATAGGTTGCATGGACATGACCGTGAATGAAGAACTTCGGCTGATACTTCTCAAGCAGTTCAAGAAAGCAGGCAAACCCCTGATGCGGAAGATCTTCCATATCATTCAGTCCTTTCGCCGGAGCATGGGTGAGCAGAATGTCAAATCCCTTGCGTCTGCGAAGTTTCAGCCATAGATGGCGAATTCTCTTCTCCATCTGCTGTTCCGTGTACTGATTCACAGCGTCCTGGCGGTAGCGCATCGAACCACCGAGCCCGAGAATCCGGACTCCCTTGTACACATAGATCTCATCTTCAATGCAGATACATCCGCCGATTCTCTCTTCTTTGTTCCAGTGATCATGATTTCCCAGCACATACAGCACCGGCGCACGGCTGACTGAGGCAAAAAAATCAAGATAATTTCTCCTCAAATCCCCACATGCCAGAATCAGATCAACATCTCTGATCTTTTCCGGATCAAAGTGCTCGTACAACACCTTGGATTCGTCGTCTGCCAGTACCAATATTTTCATAATTTTTCCCCTTGCCCTATCTCCTCATTTTCTCTGTCAGACACACTTAAGATATTCTCTGTCTCTCTACTTTAGATAACATTTCAGGTCGACGCTTGCGAAGCGTATGACTCAGAAGGGATTGTCTCCCCTCCTTTAGAAATTTTGCGATCTCCCAGCTATCGAAGAGGGGGACATCCACTCTGAGTCAGGCATGCTCCAGTTTCAAGCGAATCTGTGGCTGAATCTCATCCTGGAAATACTCAACCGGCGGAATCTCTCCCACGATATTCTCAGCCAGCCAATCCATCCGCACAATCTCCTCCGGTGTCAGACTGCGTCCTTCCTCTCCCACGATAATTCCATTCTGGGCGGAAATCGGTCCCTCAAACGGTTGGAACGAGCCACTGCGGATCGAGCTCTTCAAGAAACGAATCAAACGTTTTGTGTACTGTGGCAAATTCTCCGTACATACCACATCGAGCACATCAGCAGACATGCCCCACCAGAAGTTGACTGCCTTCTTTCCCTTCAAATCCTTCGAGTCGAGCGCACCACGGCAGATCAGGCGGACAATGCGCTCATAAAATTTTCCCCAATCACAGAGCGTTGTCGCCAGGTTCTCAACCATTCCGTCCTCACACCGATGGAAGAGACCAAACTCTCTCGATGCCATATTCGGCGTAATCATATCATTTCCGGAGATATATCGGATTCCCTCTTTCTCCCAATCCACGGTGTCGTACTCCGGACGGATGCCCGACCAGCGCAGATAAACCTTTGCACGCGGATTGATCATTCTCGCGCCCATCGCAAACGCATTGATACTGCTGATTCTCCCATAGCTCGGAAAATCTCCGAGATAGCCGAGCTTCTCAGAATCGCTCATCGCTGCCGCCAGCGCTCCCATCAGGAACTTTGCCTCATAGATACGCGTATAATACGTATAAATCGAAGTGTAGGAAATATTTACGGAACAGTTGAAGAAACGGACGGATGGATGATCCAGCGCCGACTTCACACAGGAGAGTGCCATCTGTGGCATTGTTGCAAAGATTACGTTGCATCCCTCTTTCACTGCCTGCTTGATCGCCTCATCGACCTGTTCCTCAGTCTCCGCATTCTCAAAAATCACCGTCTTGAGTCTTCCATCGAAACACTGCTCAAGGTACATGCGTCCGAGCTCCTGTGAGTAGACTCGGCTCGAGTGTTCGCGGTCACGTGCATAGATGAAACCAAGTTTGAGCATCTCCGGCTCGATCGATGGGCGGAACCAGTCCATCAGGCGGGACGGAGCTGCCGCCTCTGCCTCCTCCGGCTGTTGAACGACTGCAATCTTTCCACCGCGTGACTGCTGAAGCAGTTCCTCCCAGATCTTGTTCAAATCCTGCGTCATCTGATCCGCCGTGCGATCTTTGATCTCCTCATATCCATAAATCATCACATAGTCAAGAAAGGCATCCGATGCCGTCATCTCCATGTCTTCTGAGCGTTTCTCCTCAAACACTTTGGAAAAACGGTCATGAGCACTCTTAAAATACTGCCTCTCATCTTCCGTCCAGACCTCTCCCGGCTTCTTTCCCATCTCCTCGAGAAGTTTGTTGTAACGTCCCTCCTCGCTGAACCAGACATCCGAGTTGAAAGACACCTGATAAAAATCCAGAAATTCATAGTAGAGTCGGATGTCCTTATCATCTGTCCGTCTCGGAATCAGGCGGATCACTGATGCCGAAATGCTGTATGCATGCACATATTTGAGGACACTGACACGCTTATTTCCCTCCTGCACATAGTAACGGTTCATAAACTCATACGCCACAATCGGGTCATGAATTCCCTCTTCGACCTGATGATCATAAAGGTACGCCCACTTTGCTCCGAACTCCGTCTTTTCTCCGAGAAGAGGCATGAAGTTGCCGGCAAACGCCTCCGTCCTTCCCTGTGTCTTCGTTCCCACAATCTTCTCAAGTGGAACATCGATCACGCCAAGATTCACTTCCGAGACAATATCTGTGTTCGCAAGAATCTGATCCAGCACCGGAAGATACGGGTACTCACCTTTTGAAACTGCGAGCTGATACTGTTTTCGTCCCTGACGGAGCGCGCCGATGTAATCATATAAAGCCATGTTCTTCTGCCATCCTTTCTGTCTGTTTTTCTGTATTTCTGTATTTTTGTCTTTTATATTCCAGTCTTTTATATTTCAATTCTTTATATTTCCGTTTCCTGTATTTCGTTTTTTATTTTATTCTTATATTTTATTCGTATATTGAGTGACAAAGCATTACGACAACAGCTTCAACAGTTCCTCCCTGCTCAAAGAAGTCAACGAGAGCGTCTCGCCCTCAATGACCTGACGTGCGAGATCCTGTTTCTGCTCCTGAAGTTTGAGGATGCTCTCCTCAATCGTATCCTTCATAATCAGCTTGAATACCGATACCTGTTTCTCCTGCCCGATTCGATGTGTGCGGTCGGTCGCCTGATTCTGGGCTGCGACATTCCACCACGGATCGTAGTGGATTACGATGTCTGCCGAAGTCAGGTTCAGTCCCGTGCCACCTGCCTTCAATGAGATCAGGAAAATCGGCACCTCATCGCTCTGGAATGCACCAGCAAGTCGAATTCGCTCTTCCTTCGGGGTAGACCCCGTCAACATATGATAGGAAATTCCCTCCTTCGTCAGGCGCATCGCGATTCGCTCTAACATCGAAGTAAACTGGGAGAACAAAAGGATCTTGTGACCTCCCGCAATTCCTCCCTGAATCAGTTCGACACAGGTATCGAGCTTTGCGGACGCTCCGCGGTAATTCGTATAGCAGAGTGCCGGGTCGCAACAAATCTGGCGCAGTCTCGTGAGTCCCGCCAAAATCTGAATCCGGTTCTCCCCGATTCCGCCGTCCATATTTTGAATTTCTTCCTTCAACTGCATTGCCGAAGCGCGATAGAGATCCTGCTGGGTCGCCTCCGCCTGCGAGTAGACCACAGTCTCGAGCTTCTCCGGAAGCTCCTTGAGGACATCCTGTTTCATTCGACGCAGGATAAACGGTCCGGTCAGCCTTCTCAAATCTTCCAGTACCCGTCGATCACCGTCGCGCACGATCGGAAGCTCAAATTTCTTCTTAAATCCTGAGTAGGTGTGCAAAAATCCCGGCATCAGATACTCAAAAATGCTCCAAAGCTCGCTCAGTCGGTTCTCAATCGGCGTTCCGGTCAGCGCAAACCTTGTCTGAGACTGGATCATCTTGACTGCCTTTGCGCCCTGAGTCGCCGGATTCTTGATGTACTGTGCCTCATCTAAAATCTGGAATCGGAACTTCCGATCCTGATACCATATCACATCCCTCTTCAACAGATCGTAGGAGGTGATCAGGACACCCGGTCCTACTTCCTTGAGCACAGCCTCACGCTCTCCTGCGTTTCCTGCGACAGTCTGAACCGGAAGAGCCGGTGCGAATCGCCGAATCTCCTGCTCCCAGTTGTAGACAAGAGATGCCGGGCAGACAATCAGAAACGCAGAATCAGGATTTCTCTGTGTCTCATCGAGCAGGAGTGTGATCACCTGAATCGTCTTTCCAAGACCCATGTCGTCTGCAAGAATTCCGCCAAAGCTCCACGCATCAAGCGTTCTCATCCAACGATATCCCGTCTTCTGATATTCTCTGAGCACCGGACGAAGCGTCTCCGGAATCTCATAGTCACTGTCCTCCACCGACTTCATCCCGCGCACAAGCGCCTTGAACAAATTATCGCGGTAAAACGTGATTCCGCTTCCTTCCTTGAGCACACTGTCAAGATACAGAGCGCGAAACGCGGGCACGCGAATCTTCCCTTCCGCAAGCAGGGCACGATCGACATCAAGCCCATCGACAAGGCGGGCAACCGTGACCATTCCGCCGACATCGAGGCGCAGAAATTCTCCACTCTTCAAGCGATAATATGGTTTTTTCGGATCATAACCCGCAAGAATCTTCTGAAACTGTTCCGGCGTCATTCCATCTGCCTCGACATCGAGATTGAGCCAGCCCTCCTGTGCCTGGACACGGACTTCAACGGAAGGTGGCGGAAGCACACGGATCTTCTTCGCCGAATCGGACATATAGACCTCACCGAGCACCATGAACTCTTTCATGCCCTCATTCAAAAGCCGATACATCGCATCGTCATCGTTGCGAATCAATAATGTCTGGCTCTGCTCATCCTGATATTTAAAATAGCGCGTGATGACCTGACTGATCCGGAATTCTCCCGGAACATCCCTGCACACCGTTCTCGGAACCTTGTCGTCCTCAATCGGCTGGAACGAGAAATCTCCATAAGAAAGCACCGGCTTCATCGTCAGCACTCCCGACGCCGGACTGTCAAACGAGAACGAGGCGCGAAGTTCCTGTGGGCGATAGCTCTCAAGATCGATATCCTTGACATCCATCTGCGTGTATGGAAGAATCTTTTTTAACACTCGCTCATAAAAAAGAGGCATATCCCGATCCTGAATCTCCATCGTGTGACTGCGCCTGTCCTTGAGCATCTGGGAAAGAAAAATGTCCATCTGTGCCGAGACAACCGGTTCCATGCACATCAGATGCAGACCGATTCCGACATACCAGCGCGTCTCACCCGAAAATCCATAGATGTTCTCGTCCACATGGATCTTCACACCGTCACGTCCTGCGCGCTCTATCTGAACCGGTATCGGAATCAGCTCTTCTCTGACCTTCATCTGCATGCTGTTTCCCTGAAGATCCTCAACCTCCAGCTCTCGCCCCTCCATCAGCTTGAAGAAGCGGTCACGATTGCCCCTGCTCAAATTCAGCTCCCGAAGTTCTTTGACTGTCACAAAAGAGCTTTTCCGAAACTGCTCAAAATGCTCCTGATAGACATTGACAAGCTCCATCAAAAAAGCACAGAGCGGTCTGTCCTCCTCGACAAACGAGTCGAGGCTGTGGTGGAAACTCAGCGTCTTTCCATAAGAAATCTGGGTTCCGCTCTCAACCGCATGGACAAACTCCGCGAGATCTTTGACAACATACATCCGATCCCGCCCGATCTTAAATTCGAGACTTGTTCCCCCGTCTCTCTTCAAAATCAGTCTCGGAATCAGGCAAATTCCGCGCACTTCTCCCTCCTGCACAATCTGGGCAACCTCACGGTTTGTGTATTCCCGAATCATTGTGCGGATCTCCTGGGAGGTCATGACCGGTCTTCCATTCTTGATCACCTGTTCTTTCTGCCAGGCCTCCCAGACAAACTTTTCATGCTCACACATTACATATTTTTTCAAACCAGTCTTTACACAAGAACAAGAGTAGCCATTCAGCTGACTACCCTTGACAAAAAGACTTATTTCATAATGATTGCCCGCGTCTTCTACCGACGCCTGAACCCCAAGTTCTCCTTTCCAGAAAGTGCTGGTTTTCATTTCGGTAATTTTCATACGGTTTTCCTTCCGGACGATCCGGACCAGATCGTCTCGGTCTATCCTTTCACAGGCTGTATGTTATCGGAACTGTCTCCCATCCGAAAAGCCTTTAAATCCCCCTCTCTAAAGCGATTTAAAGCGAGGAAGGCATCCGCTCTAAGTTTATCCTTGCATTTCCTTTTATTGTACTTGATTCCCGACCATTTTTCAATACCGAAACGCTTCCTCTGTCCACTTCCCGCAAAAATCTCCAATTGTCATTGCCATTACCGCATCTTGTTTTCCTTTAAATAGCAGGATACCTCATACGGCCAGTCTGTCTGAAGAATCTGTACGCCACGGCGAACCAGCTCTTTCCAGCCCTTGTCTCCGCCATAGCGCAGAGACAGAAGATCGTCATATCCTGCACCGTAGACAAGGCGTTTTGCCAGACTTAAGGAGTTGCACCAGATCTTGATCTGATGATCTTTCAGCCACTGAAAACTCTCTTCTGAGAAAATCGGCTCATCCACAGCGTGAGGCAGAATCTCAACCGCCGGAACAGATGCGCACTCGTCCAGCTCTAATAGCTTCGGGAAGAGCTTCGGATCTCCGCACATCGGAATGAAGATGCAATCGCTGTGTATCTTTGCCCACTTCATCGGCTCCTCATCCTTGAGATAGAACTTGAAGATCGCCTGATCGACCATCTCCTTCTCGCACAGAAGCTCGTAAACCTTATCCCAGCAGTCCCAGCACTTGTCGAGAACGAGAATTGTCTTGTCCTTCAGCCTGTCAAGAATCTCATCAAATGTCTCGATTCCCTCCACGCAGATCTCTCCGACGTAGTTGTAAACCGGCATCGCTTTCAGCTCTTCCAAGGTGTAATCACCGATCTTTCCGTCGTTGTGGAACAGACGCTTCATATCATTGTCATGATGACCGACGATTCGTCCGTCCTTCGTCTCTTCCAGATCCATCTCTACCATGTCAGCGCCCTCTCCGATCGCAGTCAGAAAGGCGAGAGAGGTATTCTCCATCACACTCGAAGAAAATTTTCCACGATGCGAAGCGATCAGAACGTCATGATTCTCCACATCGTATAATTTTTTCATTGTCTCCTGATATGCCTTTGTCTCCATCATCTTCACCTCAGCGTTTTTATCGTACCCTTTCTGTTTCTTTTCTCTCAACTCCTATGACTGCCCGCTGATCGCCTATCGTCTCATCAAGCAGGCAATCCGTTACTTCGTTCTAGTCCGCTTTCATTAACATTAAGCAGTCATACTTACTTCACAGCACTGTCCATAGCACCCTTTACGAAGTATTTCTGTAAGAAGATGTATGCCATTACCGGAGGAAGCACTACGATGAATGCTGCCGCTGCTGCCGCACCCAGATCCTGTTTGGAATCCGTAAAGAAGGTGCTGATTGCCAGCGTGATCGTCCGCATTGCCGGTTTCTGCAAGAAATACAGCTGGAACTGATAGTCATTCCAGATTCCAACACCGTTCAGGATGATAACGCTGACGGTCGTGGATTTCAGACACGGAAGGATGACATAGAAGAAGGACTGCATCATGCTACATCCATCGATCATTGCCGCCTCATCGAGATCCTTCGGAATGCTCTTGATAAAGTTGCTGTACATGTAAATTGCCATCGGAAGATGAAAGGTTGCAGATACAATCACGATGCCCCAGAGATGGTTGATTCCCTTTAAGGATACCATTTCCTTATACAGAGGAACCAGAATACTTAACTGAGGTACCATCATAACTCCAACAATCAAAGTCAGGATGATGCGGTTTCTTCTGCTCGTCTTTCTTGCGAGCGGATAAGCTGCCATTGCTCCCGCTACCACGATGATGATAACCGAAAGGAAGGCAATGATCCAGGTATTCCACATGGCAGAGAGAAGATTTCCGTGTTCAATCGCAGTCGGATAGTTCTGGAAGTACGGATGCAGTGCCGGCATCCATCTCGAAGAACGATCTGACAGCTCCTTTAAGGACATGTTGACCATAATGTAAAACGGTGTGATGTGAAGCGCAATGATCAAAAGCGCTACCAGCGTCTGGAGCCATGTTCTGTCTTTCTTTTTCATTAGCTAAGCCCCTCCACTTTCTTCTCAAGAAAACGACGCACGATCGTTCCGATAATCATGATGATAACAAACAGGCAAAGTCCAACGGCTGCGGAATATCCTGCATTCTGATTCTGGAAGTACAGGTAGTTAATCAAGGTGGAGAGGGAGTGGGAAGAATATCCCGGACCACCGGAGGTCGTTGAAAGGATGATGCCGAACAGCTTCAGTCCACCGATCAGGTTGAGGACAACGCTCGTTGTGATTGCCGGAAGAAGGAGTGGTAATGTGATGTAGCGAAGTCTCTGAAGATAACCGGCGCCGTCAATCTCGGCTGCCTCCTCGTAAGATTCCGGAATGCCCTGAAGTCCTGCGATCATGATGATCATCGTCTTTCCTACGAACTGCAATGCATTGATGACTACGATGATCCATACAGCACGCTTGCCGTCTGCCATCCAGTCAACCGGTGCTTTTCCGAACAGCATCACGATATCGTTGATGGCACCGTGATTGTACTGTACAAGGAAGTAGGAAATATAACCCATGATCAGCGAAGCAATCATCGCCGGCAGATAGACAATTACGCGGGTAAGCGTCTGTCCGTGAAATCTCTTTTGCAGAAGTAAGGCATACGCTACTCCAACAATTGTCTGAATCGTTGTACTTCCGACACCGTAGAAGAAGGTATTCTTCAACGCGGTATAGAACATCTTGTCCTTAAACATCTTGACATAGTTTGCAAATCCCACATACTTGTATGTAGAAGAGTATCCGTTCCAGTTCGTAAAGGAAATCTGGATTCCGGAAAGCAGCGGGTATACGACAAACACTGTCAGCAATACCAGCGCCGGCAGATATAAGACATCGATGGATACTGATCTTGTCTGCTTCTGCTTCATTGATTTCACGCTCCTTCATGTTGAGAACAAGGTTCCGTCTCCAGCGTTTCTGGAAGCGGAACCCGCCCATTTCTGCTTTTTATGCAGTCTCTTTCATCTAATCCCTTATCTGGTCCCTTATTCAGTCCTGTTTTCAGTCACTCATTCCGTCCGCAAAGATGTCTGTTTTCGTTTTTATTCTGCGCAATTTCTGTGCATTCTCATCTTTGTTAATTCTCTTTGTTAATTTTCTTTGTTAGTTCTGTTCGCGAAGCGTATTGTAGTCGGTCTCCATGGTCTTTACGCTCTCTTCTACGCTCATCTCGCCGCCCATCAGTGCAGAACCGATGGTACGCATGGTACTCCACATTCCACTCGGCAGATATACACGGTCGAAGGTCGGGCTGATCTTAATATCCGCATACTTCTTGTAGTCCTCTGCTACTGCACCAAGATCCGGATCTACGCCTTTCAGAGCGGAGCGCTTACCACTGGACTCACAAACTTTCTTTACGTTCTCCGGCTTTGCCAGATATTTCAGAACTTCCAGGCAGAGCTCCTCGTGCTTCGTATCTTTCCAAACACCGTAAGCCTCACGCTCACCACCTGCAAATACATTCTCCTGAGACTCATCAACCGTCGGGATCGGAGCCATGCCGTACTGAGCATCCGGGTTCAGCTCGGAAGCCTGACGGATCAGATCCATGTTGGATGTGATCAGAAACAGAACATTGTTCTCGGACATACGCGGTGCAATATCAACGGTATCACAGGTTACGCAGTCCTCATTCAGATATCCGGACTCCTTTAAGTCTACGAGTAACTGGGAAAGCGGTGTCCAGTTATTCCAGTCAAAGGAACCATCAAGAAGCTGAGAAGTGTAATCCTGATCGTTTCTTACTTCCAGATAAGTCTGAGCTGCGATATCAAGCAGGGATGCCGGCTGTCTGCTGTCCTTACCTGCGATGAATACGCCGGTGTAGCCTTTCTCTTTGCCCTTCTCACAGATGTCCTTGAGCTCATCCCAAGTCTTCGGAATGTCCACGCCAAGCTCGGTCAGCAGTTTCTTGTTGTAAAGCAGACCACCCTGATCCATGTTTAACGGAAGAACAAAGACCTGTCCGTCTGCATTCTGAACGTTCTCCAAGAAGGACGGCTCAATCTCGGAGAACCAAGGCTGATCGTTCAACGGACGCAGATACTCGCTGTAACGAACAACGCTCCAGCCGTGGGTTGCGAAGATATCCGGCAGATCGTTGGAAGCCATGCGGGCTTTCATCAACTGCTCATAATCAGAGCCCTGAGTGGTGTAGCTGATCTTGACGCCCGGATTCTCCTGCATGAACTGCTCAAGAATCTCATTGACTGCATTGTAAGTCTGTTCATTCGCATTGGTTACGATCTCGATCTCGCCCTCGAGATTCTTGCTCTCTTCCTTGCTCTCTGCAGTGTCAGCCTTCTCTGCCTCGGCTGATGTCTCAGTCTTTGATGCCTCTGCTGCCGGTGCATCACTTGATGATGATCCGGAACATCCTGCAAGTCCTGCTGCTACGATCGCTGCGGTACCGATTGCGAGCCAGCTTTTCACGCTCTTTCTCATAAACTTACTCCTCCTAATTATGATGTCGTATCGTGACTGTGGAAAACAGCCACAACGTTTTCTGATGACTCTATTATAGAATTGTTTTTTCTTTTGATGGTGTCAATTTTTTACGATTTCATTGTACTTTCTTCCGGTTTCTTATGAAATATTGTAAATTTTACGCAAGAACAGTATAATGAATCTAGCATTTTAAACAATACTTTCATTGAAATTCGCTTAAATTCGATTTGGTTTGATGTAAAATTAACAAAACCTTGATTTTCATTTAACTTGAAAAGGATTTGAAAGAAATTTAAAACGGATTTATATTGAATACCTTGAATTTAATATTTTGAAGGAGAATCATCATTTATGCATACACACCGCTCATTTTCTTTTCAACTTCAAAAGAGCTTTTTAATCAGTGCGTTTTTCCCATTTATCCTTGTCGCATCTTTCATCGCAGCGATCTATTCCTCAATGTACCACCGCGATGTCCAGACGCTTCTCGATTCCACAGCACACTCGATGGTCAGCAACATTCGCACCTATATGAATGAGCTGAACCAGCTGACGCTTCAACCCTACTACACCCAAAAGGTTTACTACTATTTAAAAGAAAAATCTGTCGGCGGTGGAAGACAAAACCGTTTAAATGAACTTGACGTTCAGCGTGAACTCGACGAAAATATGACGTATCTGCGTCTGAGCCGTCAGGATATTGACGGAATCTACATCATGTCCGGTCACAACTGCCTGTACTATACGGTCTCCTCGCCCGATCACAAATCGATTGTGACTCCATTTGCGTACTCGACAGAGAATTGGTACCGCCGTGCCCTCCTGGCAGATGGAAATGCCGTCACGATCGGCCCCCATATCCCGGCTTATATCCGTCCCACCGGAACCCCGGTCGTCTCAGTCGCGCGCGCGATCCTCTCACTCTACCCGAGATACCCTCTCTGCGTGATGAAAATCGACGTCAACACCTCGATGTTCGAGCGAATCTTTCGCGATTTCGCCCTCCACGTTGACGCAACGATCCTGATCCGGGACGAGAATGGGCGCGTTGTATATGCCAATGCCCCTCTCGATGAGAAGAAACAGACGATCCTCTCCCGCGCCTCAAACGGTCAGACGATCTCGATGAAAGGGGAGACCTACCAGATTCACGCCTACCCAATCAATGGTTACCCGTGGAATATCTGCATCGCCCTCTCAGGACGAGAGCTGAGCGCGCGCATCCGCACGATCTATCTGAGTACCCTCTTTCTCTATCTGATCGGAATGGCAATGGCGACACTCTCCCACTCGGTGACCTCGAGAAAGATGGTTCACGCAGTCAACGCGATGAGGCAGGTCTTTGACGGCATCCAGAATCAGAATTTCAGCAAGCGCTACAACTACATCTCCCACACGGAACTTGACGATCTCGGAGACCAGCTCAACTACACATCCGAGAAACTTGAGCAGACAATCCGTCAGGAGTACATCCTGAAAATCAAACAGAAGGACAGCGAATTTAAGGCACTTCAAGCGCAGATTCAGCCCCATTTTCTGTTCAACACGCTCAACAACATGATCGCGTTAAACCAGATCGGAGATCAGAAAACGCTTGAGGATTCCCTCTATGAACTCTCGGGAATGCTCCGCTACATCTTAAAAGCGCCGTCAATCATCCTGCTCTCTCAGGAACTCCAGTTTGTACAGGATTACTGTGCGCTCCAGAAGCTTCGCTTCAACGACCGCTTAAACTGCGAGTTTGACTTAAACATCCATCAGGAAGACTGGAAGATCCCGAAACTCTTGCTCCAGCCGATCGTGGAGAACTCGATCCGCCATGGCGTAGAGCCGTGCACCCACCCGTGTACGATTCACATCACTGCGGAGGAGATCGATGGCGACGAGGAGAGCCTGCTCATCACCATCTCCGACGACGGCACCGGATATGACATGAAACAGTATGACACCGATCAGACAAGCGGAGAAGGCGGAATCGGAATCCGAAATGTTAAAGAGCGCCTTCTCTCCTTCTCACCGGAAAGCACGATGGAAATTGAAAGTTCCATCGGAAACGGAACAATAACCCGAATTCGACTCAAAAAAACACTGGAGGTTGCACAACCATGAAAATCTTAATTGCAGATGATGAATCTCTTGTTCGCCAGTCCATCCGACTCTTTCTTCTCGATCTCGGTATTCAGCCCGAAGATCTCACGGAAGCTGCGAATGGACTCACGCTCTCAGAGGCATTAAAAAATAACTATTTTGATCTCGCCCTCGTCGACATCCAGATGCCGTATATGAACGGGCTTGAGGCAATCCGTGATGCGCAGGCAAGTGCCCCTGATACCCTCTTCTATATCCTAACAGGATTTGACGATTTCTCCTACGCGAGAGAAGCGCTTCGACTCCATGTCAAGGATTATCTCTTAAAACCGATCCGCCGAACCGAACTTGAGGGAATTCTCGAGGAGGTCATCTCCCAGGTTGAACAGAGAAAGGCAAGCCAGATCCGCGACTTAAAGCTCTGCATTGCCTCGCTGTTCTCCGACGGAGGCTCAGGCGATTCCGGAGTCACGCTTCCGATTCCCTGCCATCCGCTCTTAATCACGGCTGACCAGCCCGGAACTGTCCTCTCCGGCTCCCGCTTTTCTGAGGAGGCCGACGACCACATGATCCTGATTCCACACCGCAAAGCCGACCGGCTGTTTCTGTTCTTATTTGAGACTCCGGAATACCCGAATATCTATGCAGACTTTGTTCAGGAATTTACAAAACGTTACGGAAGCACGCACACGATCATTGAGGGAAAGACGTTCTCCGACACCTCGCTCTGGCAGTCTGAACACCAGCGTATGACAACGCTCGCGTCCTGTCGGTTTCTGTTTGGAAGCAGTCGCTTCTACAAAAATACGACAACAGCACCGGAGCTTTCCAACTTTGCAACAGAGATCTGTACTCAGTGCCAGAACAGCCTAAACGCCTACACCAACGGAGACTATGCCGGCTTCTCGCTCGCCAGTGAATTTCTCACCCGCGAATTTCCGCGCCTGAATCAGGAATCCCCCGCGAATGCGACTCACCTGCTGTCATTTCTCGAGCGCGCCTACGGCATTGATCCGTCCGCCCCGCTCTCCGGACAGTTCTCACATCTGGCATCGACGATGATCCAGAACACCTCGAGCGACTTCCGTTACGACGAGATCATCCGTTACCTTGAACAGCACTATCAGGAGGACTTGAGTCTCTCCTCAGTCGCTGACCGCTTCTGCCTCTCGCCCGGATATTTCTCAACGATCTTCAAGAAAAAGGCGGGACACAATTTCGTTCACTACCTGACTTATCTTCGGATTCGTGAGGCAAAACGACTGTTGATCGAAACTAAGATGACAATCAGTGAGATTGCGACTGCGGTCGGATACAGCTCCGCAAGTTTCTTCATCCGCTCGTTCAAAAAGACTGAGGACGTTTCCCCGTCTGAATACAGAAAAAGCAAGCATGCGTGATCTCATGCATGCCTGCTCTTTTATTTTCCAGATTTCAGCTCTTACTCTTCTCTTCGTGTTTGTTCTGTTCTGTTTTGCTTTATTTCGCTCTGTTTTTGTTCTGTCTCTTTTTATTTATCTGGTTTCTCTTCTGTTTCTCGTATTTTTTAATGCTGTTCTTTTCTTCTGACTGCGGAAACCATCGGAAGTCCGGTGTCGTAGTCGAGCTGTCTCGGCTCGTACATCTCCTCTTCCTCTTTCTGGCGGGTATATCCGCCATTTGCCCAGGTCGGCTCATAACCGTTTCTCCACGGTCTGACTGCCCACTGGTATCCGCGATACATATCTCTCGTCTCATCCATCTCTTTCAAGATCTGATCGTGCATTTCATCGCGGATCGTCGCATAGCGCTCATCATCGATCAGGTTATGAACCTCGCACGGGTCTTCCTTCGTGTCGTAGAACTCATCCTTGTCCATCAGATGAAGAGCCAGCTTGTAGCGCTCTGTCACCGCTGCACGCATCATCTGGAGTCCGCCGAAGCCATCGTGGTCGACCTCATATCGCGTAAACTCTGTGAAGACGACATCGTTGATCTTCTTTGTTGTGTCATAAATCTGCGGAAGCATGCTCTTGCCTGCAAGGCATTTCGGGATCTTCAGACCAAAATAATCCATGATCGTCGGTGCCAGATCGATGTGGGATGCCGGAGCGCCCACAATCTTGCCCTTCTCTCCTCCGCGGATGATCAACGGAATATTTGCAACCTCACGGTAGATCGCGGCATTCTTCTGGTTCAGATGGTGAGAACCGAGCATATCGCCATGATCGGAGGTGTAGATGACGAGCGCATCCGGCATCTTCTCATCGATGACCTTTAAGACTCTTCCGATCTCATAATCAGCAAACGAATTACATCCCAAGAACAGAGATCTCTTCTCTGTCGGTGTCCGCAGTTCCCATGATGTCGCATGGAGGTTCTTTCCCGCCCAGAGTTTCTGCATCAGCGGTTTGTCCTCAAGATCATCGTGGAATCCCTCATTGTCATCAAACGAGAAGTTCTCATACATCCGGTTAAACGGTGCCGGACACAGCGACGGTCCATGCGGCTCATCATAGGAAACCGTCAGGAAGAAATCCTCGTCTCCATACTCCTCAAGGAAACGGATTGCACGGTCGGAACACCGATGTGCATAGGTGAAACCCTCGCTCATCTCCGGGCTGTACGCCGTCGCACGCTTTCTCGATTTTACACGCTCCTCCTCCGTCAGTTCCTCAAGATAGCATCGCATATCATACCAGTAGTCCGGGTCCCAGCCCTCCGGGCACTTTCCATATCCAAAATAGTCTCCGCCGTCGAGATGCCACTTTCCGATATAACCGCAGTGTACATCCTGATCTGTCAGACGCTGACCGATCGTCTTCACACCCTCACCGAGAGGCATACTGTTCGTCGACACTCCATTGCTGTGCGGGAAAAGTCCGGTGAAAATCGCACCTCGCGCCGGACCACAGACCGGCTGACAGGAATACGCATTCTCATAGCGAATTCCGCCCTCTGCCAAATGGTCGAGATTTGGAGTCTTCATCCGACTGTCCCCGTAACAGCCAAGCATATCCTTTCGTGTCGTGTCCGTCATAAAGAGAATGACCTGTCTCTTTCCGCTCATCTTGTGTCCTCCTTAATTCTATCTGGTTATATAATCTATAAATTTTGAAATGTTTGTATAATTTCTTCTATTTTTTCGTATATCTAAATGGTTTATATTTGATATAATTATAAGAACAAATGAAAGCAGACTCCATGTTTTTTTACGCTCACTATATGGACAATTCTGCTTTTTGGGAGGAAGAAATATGATTGATAACGCAGGATATCTCTATCCTGAAAAGAGGGACAAAGGACGGGAAGATCTCCGTGTTCCGATCGCCATAAACTGTTGTGGTTCCAAGCGTTTTTTCACCCGAGATTACCTTCGCAGAAGACCTGACGGGCGTTTGGATTATCAGCTTCTCTATGTTTACCGTGGTACCGGACATTATCTGTTTTCGGACGGATGGAAGGCGATGGAGGCCGGATCTCTGATTCTCTACCGCCCCGGCGAACCTCAAGGATACTGTTATTACGCGGAGGAGACACCGGAAATCTACTGGATTCATTTTACCGGGTCGGAGGTTGAGTCCGAGCTTGCACACTACCAGATTCGGACAGGCATGATCGGCAAATCCCCGGAACTGAGGAATTTCTTTGACGAGATCATTTCCGAACTTCAGCTGAAAAACCTACATTTTTCAGATTTTATCAACTGTGATTTCAAGCGACTCCTCGTGCTAATTGCACGCACGAGAAATCACTACCTCTGTCCGTCCCACAACAACTTTTCCGTGAACCGTCTGATTCTCCACCTGAATCGAACTTACATGGAACCCTGGACAATCCGCTCGATGGCAGATTTTTGCAACATCAGCCCCGATTACCTCGCCCACCTGTTTAAGGACAACACAAACGTCTCTCCGATGCGCTATTTAAACCAGATCCGCGTCGAAAAGGCAGAGGAACTGCTCTCGGTCACCGACTTGCAGATTCAGGAGATTGCAACACTCGTCGGCTATCCGGACTCCCTCTATTTCAGCCGGACGTTCAAAAAATTAATCGGAGAGGCCCCTTTGGCTTACCGAAAACAACACCGGGAACGCAATTCCACGGATTTTTCCGCTCAGAAACTTCCTGACCGTGTACAAGAGCCTTCCCTTTCCTGAGGAAAAGTCTGGTCATTTTAAGGATTTTGTTTTATCATAGCATTAGCCTACAAATTAGAATCTAAAAAAGTTAGAAAACGAATACGGAATGTAGATTTTCAACGAACTATAACCACTGAAAGGATTCTGTTTATGAACATCACCTATATTCATCACAGCGGTTACCTGCTTGAGAGTGAACATGCTATCTTCCTCTTTGACTTTGTGGAAGGAACTCTTCCGGCACTTGATCCGAAAAAAGAGCTGTTTGTCTTCGTAAGTCACCGCCATGCTGATCATTTCAGCCCAAGGATCTTTGATCTTCCGGCTTCTCATGCAAAGACCCGTTTTATTCTCTCCCATGACATTCGACCGAACAAGGTGCCGGAATCTGTGAGAGAGCTCGTCTCATTTATGAAACCGCATGAGGTTTTGGAGCTTCCACTCCTTGATAAGAAACTGTTTTCACTTCGCATCACAACATTTAAGTCCACTGATGAGGGTGTCGCCTTTATTCTCGAAGTGCGAGATCCACTGTATCCTGACAACCCAAAAGCGATCGTCGATCCGCACTCTCCGACCGTCATTTATCATGCCGGGGACTTAAATGACTGGCGCTGGAACGGAGAACCACTTGCATGGAACAACAACATGAGCGCCAATTATAAGCGGGAACTTGAAAAAATCCGCGACACGGGCTTCCATCCTGATATCGCAATGATCCCTCTCGACGGTCGACAGGAAGATCTCTTTTATCTTGGAGTGGATGAGTTCATGCAGATCGTCGGTGCAAATTGGATCTTCCCGATGCATTTCTGGGAAGACTTTTCTGTGATTTCCAGGCTGAAAGCCCTTCCGTGCAGTGCCCCTTACCGCGCATGTATCGTGGACCTCGAAAAAAAGGACTACAACTTATAAACCGGATAAGGCAGATAAAACGGAAGTCAACCAGCTTTCCCGACGGATCGAGGAGGAAGGCTTGTCGCCGGAATCTCCGGTGCCTGCTTTGGTCTGATGTTTAGCGGAAATGCGCGAGATTTTCTCTGCTCTTTGGCGTTCCGTCCCGGTATTATCCCTGCTGTATTTGAGATTCCACAGAAGGTTTTCCAGTTGGGGACAAAAAACACGTAAACGATAAGAGAATAAACGATAAAAGAAAAGAGGATTTATTTCCATGCGCATTTTAATTGTCGAAGACGAACATGCTCTTGCTGAGACCCTCGCTGACTTAATCAGTGGCCCCGGCGGTGATCGCTCTTCAAACGCTGATATTGCCGAAAATGGACTTGATGGTCTTGAACTCATCCGAAGCGGAATTTACGATGCCGTGATTCTCGACGTTATGCTCCCGGGGATGAATGGTTTTGATATTCTAAAACAGATCCGAAAGGAGGGGATCTCAACCCCCGTTCTGATGCTGACCGCCCGCTCTGAACTGACTGACCGGGTCAAAGGACTTGACTGGGGAGCAGACTACTATCTCACAAAACCATTTGAGAACGAGGAGCTTCTAGCCTGTCTCCGCTCAATTCTTCGCAGACCGTCAACTATGGTTCCCGAGAATCTGCAATTTGGAGATTTGACTCTGACTCCCTCCGCCTCCAAGCTGACCTGTGGGGAGCGTGAGGTTCTGCTGAGCGCCAAAGAGCTTGAGATGATGCGCCTTCTGATGCAGAATATCGGGCAGTATCTCTCCAAAGAGACTCTGATTTTGAAAATCTGGGGATACGACGGGGATGTCTCCTCAAACAGTGCCGAGGCATACATCTCTTTCCTGCGAAGAAAACTGAAACTCCTCCGCTCAACGGTTCAGATCTGTTCTGCGCGAAGCATCGGATACCGCCTTGAGCAGAATCAATAAAAATCAATTATTTTGAGAACAAAAGGGGGAAAGGGGGAGATTTACCCATGCTAAAACAGCTTCGCTGGAAGATTACAGGACTGATTATGAGTGTTGTTGTGATTCTTCTGACGGCTATTTTTCTCGCGCTCTACTCCTCAACCGCGCTGAGTTACCGAAATCGCAGCATGGAGGCAATGCGAACGGCACTTCAACAGAATCAGAGCAGGCAGCTTAAGCCCGGACAAGAAAAACCGCAGGCTCAAGTTGAATCTCAACCAGATTCCACACAACCGCCCAAGCAAGAACAGAATTCATCCATGCCGAGTCAGAGCTCATCAGAAACACCTCTTGAAGCACCTCCTGAAAAGCCACAAAATGAGCCAAACGCAAAGACAAGTAGTGATCCGAGTCTAAATCAGCCAAAAAATACCGATTCTCCTCCACCGCCCAGACAGGAAATCTCCGCAGTCGCAGTCGTGGAGATCGGCACACTGACAAACGCAGATGGAAAATCTACAAATGAAACAGCACCCGATGAAGTCCTCGAGAACATGGACACAGAGGAGACGAACTTCGTCCTTGAAAATCACATTCCTGCCCTCTCCGATGAGGATGCAATCACGTTTGCTCTTCTCGCGGAAAAAGAGGAAAAGGACTGTGGTTCCCTGTGCGGACAACACCTTCGCTATATGAGACAGAAAACTCCTCTGGGAAGCGTCCGCTATGCGCTTGCAGACACGTTCAGCGAAGATCATGCACTGAAAACTCAGATGCTCCACTCCGGCGCCGTCGCACTTCTCGCTCTCGTCGCCTTTTTCGTTGCATCGTGCCTGCTCTCCCGCCGTCTTGTCGCTCCGGTCGAGACTGCATGGAAGCAACAGCAACAGTTCGTCGCCGATGCCTCCCACGAGCTAAAAACCCCTCTGACCGTCATTTTGTCAAATACCAATCTGCTTCTGCGCGACTATGATGATCGCAAAAGTGGGAATTTTGAGCGAACTTTGCGGATACAGAGCGAAGCGACCCGTATGAAACAACTCGTCGAATCTCTCCTGCTCCTCGCCCGAAGCGATTCAGGACGACTCTCTCAGGATTATCACAACGTCGATTTCAGTTATCTCGTTGAGAGCAGTGTCATGGCATTTGAGCCTATTGCCTTTGAGAGCGGGCGGAAAATTGAGACTGACCTTACCGAAGACATCGAGCTTTATGGAAATGAGACAAGACTTCGCCAGCTTGCAGACATCCTGATCGACAACGCCTGCAAATACAGCAATCCCGGTTCCGTCATTGAAGTTCAGCTTTGTGAAAAGAAAGACACTCGCAGCGTTTCCTTTTCTGTCACCAGCGAGGGAAAATCATTGAATGAGGAAGAACAAAAACAGATTTTCCTGCGCTTTTACCGCGCCGACCCTTCCCGCGGAGAGAGCCCCGGCTTCGGTCTCGGTCTCTCGATTGCGTCAAGCATTGTAAACGAACAGGGGGGAACGATTCAGGTTTCCTCCGATGGAGTCCAAAGGAATACATTTACTGTAACCTTGCCAAAAAAGAAAGGGGGTTCAAGGTCAGATTCCAATTAAGTGAACTCTGATTAATCGTTTGACTATGCATTTGATTACACGCATAAGAACGAACCATCAAATCCATAAAACCCATAAAATGCACAAAACATCCAAAAGAAAAAGACGAAGAGTTCTCCGCCCTGCAAATTCACAAACTCTCTTTTGTAGTCTCTAAATTTGCATGCGAAGTTATCTTCGTCTTTTGTGTTTCTACGGATTCGTCATTCAGATTCTAATTTTTCTGCAACGTCTCCAATTTTATTTATGCCAGAATCTCTTTTACAACTGCCTTCAGATTCTCATCCTTGCAGTTATCCCAGAAATACTCGTCAAATCCCTTGGTTGCCAGAGCGCCCTTAACCAGCTCACGATCCAGATTCTTTAAGATTGTTCCGAGATCCTGATAGGTTACCGTCTTCACCTGATCCAGAATCTTCTTATTGCGCTGTTCCGGAACGGCACGCTCTCTCGGATATCCCTGACCGCTCTCCTCCACATACAATTTCTCAAAGATGTACTCGAGGTTCAGATCTCCGCCCCAACCGAAGCCTTTTGCAAACGGGATAGCAATCGCATTTCCGTCATTGATCTGTGCAAATGTATATGCATCCAGTGCATCCTCCACATGACCGCAGATAACACCCGGGAAGGAGTTGCATGCCAGCATAGCGCCCTCGCCAGTTCCGCATCCGGTAATCACATAGTCTGCTGCGCCGGAATTCAGAAGAACTGCTGCCAGAATACCAACCTGAACATAGGTCAGCTGTGCCTCATCATCTGCGGAATACATACCATAGTTGTATACCTGATGTCCCATCGGCTCTACAACTTTCTTCAGCGCATTCTCAATAATAGCGTTCTTTCCTGCCTGGCTGTTCTCATTAATCAGTGCAATTTTCATGTTAAAAATCCCCTTTCTGATGATTCAATGCATCGATCGCCGATAAATCAGTGATAGATAAATCGGTAATGGATAAATCAAATCATTCTATACATATTGATACGGATACTTCATACCTTCCCTATCATCATATCTGATTTTCCGCATAAAAGCAACGCAGTTTTCATTATTTTCTGAATTT